>VTLG01015647.1_pt1 | contig 67834 bp, 113 predicted proteins | sample 4694571 | NCBI WGS metagenome assembly VTLG01 (sample SAMN12604809, study PRJNA352737) | marine metagenome | biome: ENVO:00000447; feature: ENVO:00000209|ENVO:00000569|ENVO:01000036; material: ENVO:00002151; isolation source: viral sequences binned using virsorter ...
AGTCAGGGAGTCCGTTATGATTCGCTACTGGTAGTACCTTAAATCCCATTTAATCGTCGTGTTCGTCCCAAGGATCTGCCAATCCTTTGTTTGCAAAAAATCCTCTGTAAACTCCAAACCCTGCCAATATCACAGTAATAACTGCTACTGCTATTGGGAAGGTGAAGTTAGGATCAAAGTCATAGTGAGGAATAATAGTGTGAGGGCACTCTGTCCAAGTACCAGGTAAGTGATATACTGGAGGACAGGATAAAAATAAATTAGTAACCATTGATTTCATCAGTTAAGTCGCATTCTTCAAAATAAGGATTCCCATATCGGTTCAATGAATCATCCAAGAGTTTAGCGGATCCACTTAGGTTATTAACCCAGTGCATCCTTCCAGTAATTGGTCCTAACTCTATGTATGGATCGAACTCAGATGTCTTTCCTGTATCGAACGCTACGGTGGAGTGAATAATACTTTTTAAAGCAGAACATCCTGATGCTCCTCTTGACCACGAAGTAGTAAACAGTTGACCAGAACATATATCATCAGATGTTAACCCAGTACCATTATTGTCATAGCCAGAATAAACATCCAATACACCATCAGTAACGAAATTGTGCCAACAAGGATTCGGGAATTTGCCATTAGAACAACTCGACATCTGTATTGTATTATAACCATAGTTATTGTTTTGACCCGAAACTGTAACAGAACTTGACCCATATGCTGAATAGTTACCAGATCCTAACCAAGTATCAAGTTTTTGTAACTCTGTTCCATAAAAATCAAAGGTATTTTCATCTCCCGCATCAGGTACAAAGGTGTATCCACCACTACCAGCAGAGAAACAACGTCCTTTTACGTTACTTCCACGTGTACAAGAGTGTGATCTGTCATTAGGACCTGCTGGTCTTGGTCTTGTAAGTGACGGTTTTGGTAATGATTCTAACCAATCAATGAATTTTTGGTTAATTACTTCACCTTTTTGCGATACATCACCTTCAATAGTCATTGAAACAGTCACTAGAGCAGTCTCTTGCTGACTTGCACAGTATTTGTGTGGCAAATAACCATATGTTTTTAACACACCTTTCTGATCATATGCAACATAAGGACAAGGTATGTCAAAAAATCTACGAGTATGGTACATATTTGCTTGCATAACCTCTACACAGTCACCACCAAGTATTCCATACATCCCATTATTGAATCTACTCTCTAATTCATCAGAACTATCGGCACTATGTACAGCAGTTTCCGATATAAAACTGTCATTTTGCTCCCATCTAGGGTCTCCATAACGTTTAATATTGGTTCCAAACTCAGATGGGTCAATATATGTACCTAAATTCATCCAATCTTCACCAACTTCGGGTTGAAAACAGTTAATTGGCAGTTGATCACCACAAAATTTAGTTTTTTCTTCGGCATTTATATCATTCATCATAATATAACCATAATATCCTTCATCTTCACTAGCAGTATCGTAACCTGATATCGCTTCTCCAAGTGTTACACTTGCTTCTCCCATCACATCTGACACTTCTGTGTTACCAATACTGGTATTATCAGAAGATTCCTCTGATTTTCTTGCTACTTCATTAACACTATCATCTCCACCAAATAAAATTACCTCATCTTTTTGTAAATTACGTTGTACAACATCTATTTGTGGTTTCTCACCTGGTCTATATCCTGCACCTGGATCAATAATTGTTACTGCTGATACACTTCCCTGTGCATCTAATACTACACTTGCTCTTGCTTGCCTGATTGTCCCAGAATATCCAGCATCACTTTCAAATCTTTCCTTCTCAGCTGCTTTAAATGCCTTGTGAGTTGCTTGTCCTGCACCTGGTAATCCTTCTTCTGACTGATTATTGATTTGATTATTCGTGGTATAGTTATCAGCAAAGGTCTCGTTAGTTAAACTACCTGTATTTAGGAAACCTTCTTGACGCATTATCTCTGGAATTGATATGTTTATGATAGGATCTACGTAATCTTTACCAGAATTGATGATTTCTATAGAACCAATCTCTCCTTTAGCGTTAACAGTTGCCTCTAAAATAGCAAGATCTATGTTTCTACCTGGTATAAGTGCTCCATTATCTACTTCTACCTTCACATATGCCACTTTTTTAGGAAATTCATAGACACCAAAGAACGCTGCTTTGTCTTCAATACCAAATCCTGCCAATATTTCTGCTACTCCACCATTATCAGAGGTATATGTGCTCTGATATGTGAACGCATTACCCTTTACACCATTAACTGTCTGTAATCTGATGTAACCACACTTCAATTCATCACCAAAATACCTTACAGCTTGACATTTCCACCCATTTATTGTCTCTCCTATTGAAAAGAATCCAGTATTAGAGGTATATCTAAAGAATACCATAAGGTCATCTGTACCTACTGCCCAAAATGACTCTGCCATACCTGATCCAGGTGGTGCATCTACTTTAAGATGTGTTTTTTTAGTTTTCCACGCATCTTGACGCATTTCATAGTAATAACTATGGTAAGTTATGGTCTCTTGCCAACTATTTGAGTTATTTGGAGCACAAGGAGCATCTGTAGTCAATAAATTGATGCCATATATCGGTCCTGAGAACGGAAATGACGTATCATAGAGATAATAGACGAATTGACCCTCAAAAGCGTCGTGAAAACCCAAAAATTTAGGTAAACTTGCCTTTACAGCACCATTTTTACCATAAAACCACTCAAAATTAGCTTGATCGGACAAAATATCGACATTATCGGGATTACCCCACCCATTTATTGCTGCTGTGTTCGCTGTTTCTGACTCATAACTCTTTTTAGAGAAAGGACCTGTCGAATCAAAGGCATACCAACCAGATCTATCTACCTCTCCAGTGTTAGTAGGTCTACCAGTTTCTACAACTTGCTTCTTTCTTCTAGGTGCTTTTGATCCAAATACGTATCCGTATATACCAATATAAGTATATGCTTGCTCCAAGGGATTTGTAGAGTCGGGCACGCCCGCCACCCCTATTTGCAAATTAGACTCATTAGCAGGATCTATAGTATAAAAATCATCTGTACCTCTTGGATCACCTGTAACTCTATAGTGATAAAGAGGAATCATATTCTCACCAGGATTCAAAACACTACCATTTGAGTGATTAGCAGGGTCTGTGGTATTTGACCAGATATATCCTAATAGTGCTATAGAACCACTAGAACTAGAAGACAGATAAGAATTAAAGTTTGAAGAATCATAATGTAAGTATACTGGTGTTGTGTTTGCTAAGTTTTCTTTTTGTAGGTAGAATACCTGTCTACCACTACGAGGTTCTTTATTATATCTTCTTGGGTTAAGGGGAAGGTTATCAGGTAGTTCTGAATCATAGTGATATACGTGATCTAGTCTTCTCCCAGAATAAAATCTATATACTTCTCTTCTTTCTGAATCACAGTTTGCTACACACGTTTCCTGTTGCGTTCCAATATAATAGACTTCATCTTTACCAAACGCTAGTGACCCAGGTCCAGAACCATCCACCCTGATCTGATATGCGTTATTCGTCATATTAGGATCAGTGATATTCCCGAAAGAGGGATGATCATCAGATGTATATGTTCTCTGGTAGTCGTGAGTATCTACAGGGTTCTCATAACTACGACCAGACTCAATCAGGTACGCTGGCACTATTTTTTACAATCTCTTCAAGTTTATTTAGTCTGTAAAACAAAGCGTCAAAGACTTCTACCAGATTACTATAAGCTGATTCACCAGGTATCTTATACTTGTACATATTGGCACCACGTGCTAGTAGGTTCTCGTGGTTCTTCACTTGTGTGGCAAGATTCTTTATACTCTCAGCAATAATTAACTTTTGCCACTCGTCTTCTTCCTCCTTAGTTTTAAACTCAGGTATTGCGTTATAGTTGATGTTAGGATCCATTAGAAGTAATTTAGATTTAGAACGACTCTATTTTGTGTATTCGTACAGGATGTACCGCTATGAGGTGTATTGACAGGAAAGGTAACTAAACGGTTCGCCTTTGATTCCACCTCTTCACCAGTACCAAAAAAGGTATAACCATCATTATCATTTAGATAGAATATACCAGTAGTAGCACCAGCAAATTCATTTTCTCCATAGTTACCGACATCAGTATGCAGTTCATACCTTACCAGTTCCTTCGTACGAAAGTTTAGGTTTGCTTTAACTCTTATTATAGCACGAGGTTTAATAGTATTCAATAAAGGTAATACAGCATCGTATGCACTACTCGTAGGTACACCATTCTCGTATAAAGTGTTAGTTAGTTGCCAGTTATCTAATTCATTCTCCTTTAGTTCTTCATATACAATACTCGCCACGTGAAACACTTTAGTCGAGACATACCAAGGAATATCCCCAGATAACATATATTCACGTAGGTTACAGAACTCCTGCTCCTTCATAAAGTTATCGTATATTTGTACTTTAGGTGTAAATTTCAGTAATTCCATTGAGTCGGGACGACGTTCGGGGGCACACGGTTATATAGGGTTTAATACCTATTCTATAAAACCATCAGCATCTAGTTTATCACAGATACCCTGCCATATCTTTTGTACACGTGCCAGTGGAGCACCTCCACAGACCTCTGATTTGTAGATAAGGCACCATCTAGCACTGTTGCATATAAGTTGCCTCTCTTCTGCTGTGAGAGTGATATTAAATGTCTGAGGAGTATTCTCTTTCGGTTCTGGCATAAAAGTCTACTGCCCCTTGGAAGTAACCAAGAACTCGTTCAATCTCCTTACTGTTTCCATTACTGTCACGATAACTCATAAGTGCATCATAGCACAATTTTTGCTCTGATAGGGTTAATTTCATCTTGCTCTGTCTATTGTTATAGTATCCCCATCGATACCAAATTCGATCTCATCGCCTTCCATAAGGTCTGCCTCAGAGATTAACCAGTCTGGAATCTTTACATATATCTCGCCAGTTTCTTCGTCCTCTAGGATTGTGGCGATGTTTCTACGCATTCTTTCTGATAACATATAGTGTCGAAGGTATATAGGATTCTACAGCTTCTATACGTGATATGTCAAATGCTTTATGATGTAATAAGTAACCATCGCCAATATAAGCAGCACAGTGATTCATACGTTTATCAAATTTCATCAGTAGGAGGTCGTAAATCTGTAAATCGTCTATATCGAACACTTCGCCCATAGTGGATGTTTTTATCACAGACCATCCTTCATCCTCCCATAAGTCCTTTAAGAACTCTTTTGCGGTAAATGAGTAATCTTCTTTACAGGTATGAATTCCTTTAGCAATTCCAAACTCATATAGAAGGGTAAAGCATCCCCCTCCACGTGTCTGCGACCACTCTTTCCCAAGGAAATCAGAGTATTCCGCTTCTTTTTGTAATCGAACCTTTTTTGTCATTTTTTTCTGGGACCTTTTTTTTCTATATGGGGTACCTTAAAAGTCGTTTTCGATAATATATGTCGTCCTATACTTTTGTAGGTTACACTAAAAACAAAAATTATATGTTGAAAAATGTTACTAACTGTCCGCTATTCCTACCTCATAAAGTAAACCTTCGAGTATGTAATAATCTGCTAATTGTTTATACTTAGTCAGGTTAATCTGCTCAGTATCTAACAAGAACTGTAGCAACTCTATTTGTTCATTAGGGGGTAAGGATTGCTCTTCTATAAGTGTATAGAATCCTCGCAACTTCTCAGTTAGGGTAATACTTTTGTCTGTGTAATCCTCCTGGAATTGTTTACTATTAGTAGGCATAAGTTAGTGGGTAATTGTTATTACTTAGTGTCTACAATTAGTATTATAGAGTATAAACAAATAAATGTCAAATATGCCCCTGAGATATGTGGGAATCCTCGGATATACTTGCAAAGGTCTCTGTTCTGTGCTAATCTGCTAAGACTGCTATACCTCTGCATATTTCTGATTGTTATACAGATATACAAAATACTTACCTATATTTATTTGTATATTTCCGATATGCTCCCATTTCTCTCTTATTGGTCTTATTTCATTCCCATTTAAGATTAGTTGAAACATCATTTAATTTATTTTTGTCTATATGGATAACGTTTAAATCTGGGTTATCCGTAAAAATAAATGCAAGTGCGGTAAGTCTAGCAGCACGTCTAACAACTGTCTTATTTTGTTGTCTTAATGTGACCCTCCTGTATCCGTTTTCATTTAGATGGATTTTTAATTTCTTCCATTTCCCCCATTTAGTGCTGTAAATGTCCCCAAGGTTAGAAACATAATAATCTTCATAGTTCGGGATAGGTTTATACAAAATACCTTCCTCATCCTGATAGGTATTTTCATCGATCTTTTTAAATGGGTTCATAGTCTTTTAACAAATAGGCGGGCGAAATTCAAAAACAGTTAAACGTCAAGGTTAATCGGTTCGGTGTACTGTTTAATTCAAAACCTCGTGATAGGTTACTAGGGAATATTAATATATCGCCTTCTGATGTTGGTATGTCCTGAGTAAGGTTATTAAAAGGCGTTATTTTTTCGTGTTTTCCCTGCATAATGGGATAATGTGGGGAACCGATTGCCCGATTAAATTTAAGCGGACTATGTTTATCTGGGATGTAGTTAACAAAATAGCATCCACTATATAAAACATTGCTCTGTTCGTGGGGTGCATACATCGATTCTGCTCCAGCAACCTCAATAATGCTATCCGCAAATTGGATTTCCTGGAAGTTTTTCCACTCATAGCAATATGATTGAGCATTAACCTCAAATACTGCTTTTTGTATGGTCTCCTTAATGGTAGCAAGTGCCTGATGTTCTAATATGGCATTATCCCCTAATTGCGTTATATTGTAGCATATAGACGTTTTTGGGGATGGGATGCAAGTTTTAGGATCGATTTGATCCAAAAAGTCAACTAGGATTGCTTTATGTTCATTATGTTTTTTGTTTGTATATTTACCTATAGGAACCATAAACAACCCATAAACCGATGTATCCGTTACCGATTGCGTCAGATTATCCGATAGAATAGAATCATCCATAAATTAAACCATAAAAAATAGAGGTAATTAATACCTCTATTATTATATAGGTAGTTTTAAACCCTGTCAAATTACCAAGTGGTCATAATGTGCATACCATTGTCAAAATCTCTTACAAGACCTCTACCACTCTGTAAAAACCAATTCCAATTTTTTTGGAATACTCTAGCACCATTTAGAAATTCTGAGCATATTGCGTTTAATCTGCTCTTAGTGGTGTTAGATTGCCAACCTCCATCGAATAGTGTAACCTCAACAACGTTGCCATCCCTGTAGATAGTTGCGATTAAATTGCTATGTAAGTAAACTCTGCTCTCGTTACCAGTAGTGAAAATTGCTGTATTACCTGATGTGAAATTTGTTTGATTGCGAAGTGCATTGTTCATTCTCATTTCAATTTTTCTCATTTGGATTTTCTCCTGTGTTGCTTATAGTACTATTATAAAGGATTGACACCTGTATTCAATACAGAATGTGACACTAATTAAAGTGTCACAAGATCGATTGACTTTTTAGTATTTTATCATCTTATTATCCATTAAGATAACAGTATAGAATTTCTGTAAAAGGTTTCTGTACTTTATAGTCTGCATATCGTAATTTGCATCTTTAACAAATGCAATATAGGATACTTTAGAGAATTTTGTTTTATCAATATGGATTGCTCTATAATCGTCTGCTGATATGTCATCCTGTGCAATGTCATATACAACTTTTCCTACTACAGTTCCGCCAATAAGGATATTTGCAAATGCTCCTCTCTGGTGATAGAGGTGATGTAATGATACATTATTTTTCCAACTTCCGTTACCATAAGAATCGATTGCTGTTAAAAGTAACCTCTGGTAGGTGTCTAACCTTACTGTCTTGTTAGAGTGCTTTGCAAGTACTTTTGTGAAACCCATAATTTTTTTCCTTTGTTGCTATACCTCTATTATAGTGGGTTGACACCTGTATTCAACATTGAGTATGACACTAATTAAACTGTCATAGGGGTCATTGACTCTATTAAATCTATCTGCTTATAGTCGTAAACAGGCATTTTATAATGTATATTATTTGTTAAATGTAACTGTGGACTTGTTTCCTCGTCATATCTAACAAATACCTGATAATTGGAACCTCGAAATCTCACATAATCCCCAACTCCAATATCCTGGAATTTCTTATACTTTTGTAATTTAAGTTCACTCATAACGATTTGATTGTAAAGATTTTCTGATAATGGTTGCATTATTCAATACCGCCATTGATGTAAGGTAAAAGCATCCATTGATATTTGTTGATTGCTTCATTCGGGTCGATGCCATCAACAATATACTCATTAAAAACTGCTTTACTGTCTTCAATACGATTGTCTTCTACCAACTTACCTAGACGTTGAAAATAATGCTCTGTAAGTTGGTCGATGATCTGCTCTCTGTCAATTTCCATAATAATAAAATGAATGAATTAAATAATTTGTAACCCAACTGAATAGATATACTTTTCAGATAGGGTATATCCTAATCTAGGGTCTTTTTTTACCTTTTTACTGTGAAATTGCCTTTCAAGGTTAGGTAAAAGTTTATCATAGACTTGCTTCGCTGTGAGTCTCCACACTTCTACAATTTTACCATCCTCATATCTTGCGAAATAATGATGATGGTATTTTCCTATCTTTTCATTAAGGATATACTCAACTTGCTTTTCCCAAGTATCTTGAACTGAGATACCATTATAAGTTGCTGTTAATTTCTTGCCAATAGTTGACTTATATTCTACTGGTAGGTCATACTTATCGTAAGCATCCGCACCAGAATAGTCATCCGCAACCCTATGACCTAATATCCCTGCCATATGAATTTCTCTTGATCTGGCATATGAAAATGGGTCTCCCCATCCTTCAGTATTACAGATTTCATACATTTCTTCAAAGAGTCTTGTATATCTCTGTTCTGCTGTTTCTTTTATCATCGGTAGCGAAATCATTTTTTTTGTTTGAATTACTTTTATTATAAGGGATTTTATACCCAATTCTAGGTAGAGTGTGACACATAATTAACTGTCCTTCCAGAAGTTATAAAGTACATCATTTGTGTTAATGTCCTCAACATAACTAAATCCGTGGTCAAGTGCCATTTCTTCACAAAATCTTTTAGCACTCTCGAAACAACCTGTTAAAACTTCAGATTGTCCGAGTGGTGTATCAGGTGTTACAATTTTGAACTCTAGGTCTCCGTATCTCATTATTATATACCTCTTACTGAGTCAGATAAGTATGTCTCTTTAGCGTTGCATACATTATCAACGAGATTATCGAAAGTTTGCATATCCCAACCTTTTTGTGATGGAACATCTAACTCATATGCCATCATAACTAGGTCATATAAGAAATCATACTGTGATGATGTGACTTCGATGTTTAAACCTTTTTTCATAAATCTCCTTTGTTTCTATAGTTCTATTATAAAGGATAGAATCCTGTATTCAACAAAATGTGGACACTAATAAAACTGTCACACATCAACTTGACTTATGGTAAAATCGCTGATCTAATTCTAAGTCTCGGATGACATATTTACAGGCAACTCTTAAATCCTCGTCATCTATCTCATAATCAGCAAATTCAACAAGTTCAAAAATCTTGTTATATAAATCGTACATCTGATTGTCATTAGTTCTCATTAATCTACCCTCTCGTCATAAATGCGAATTGATAACTCTGCATCCTGAGTTAATGTGATGCCTTCATTATCAAGTGCTTCCCATATCAGGTTAGCAAGTTTTGAGTGCTTATCCTCTGGGATGACTTCCCAAAGATTGATATAACCATCAAGTTCTAACGATTGTTTGTAGTTCATTTAAAAATCCTCAACTGTGAGATTGTTTACTGCATCAAAACATTTTTCTTGCATAGAGTCAAATGTTGAATTATCATACAAGTTGTTTCTATACTTGTCTGTTTTTGGGTGGCATAATAACTGAGTTAGTGATTGATGCTCTTCTATTGTTAACTTAATTAATGGCATTATCCCAACTCCTCAAATCTTTTATAAGCAAGTTCGGATGCTTCCTTTTCAATTTGTAATCTTGAAATTACATCCCACTTATACTTTTCAAATAATTCTGTTAAACACTCTTCATAGAGTGATTCAAGTAACTGGTCATTTACTGGATGAGACATTTTTAACCCTCCACAACTATAAAGTGGTCATCGAAAAATGTGTTTTGAGTTGACTTTTTGTATAGGTCTTCAACTGTGCAACCCTTACGTCTAGCAACTTGTCTTGCTATCATTTTTTCCCATCTTAGGAATGATTCATAACGTTGTTTGTTAGTCACGTTTTTCTCCTTTGTTTCTATACTATTATTATAAGGGATGGATACCAGTATTCAACATTTGATGTGACACTAATATAACTGTCACACACAATGTTTAATTATCATACAATGGATAATAGACTTCTTTATCAACTGCATCCTTCATAACCTCATACATTGAAAATGCAGGGTCAGATAAGTCATCACAATACTTAAGTGTGTCAATAACCATATCCATAAGTTTAATAATGGTCTTTTCTCTTGTAGTTAATGTTTTTGGCATTTTAAATCCCTCTATTTGAAATTTTTAGTACTGTTGACTCTATCTCTTGTAATTTGATGTGGTCACTAACTCTACTATTCTCATTACTTAGTATGGGAATATAGTCCTCTAAAATATCATCTAAAAGTTGCTCTCTTAGTGATAGAGGGTAATCTGATAGAAGTATATCTTTAATATCTTCTATTAACAACTTATCGTAGTTTTTAGTTGTCATTGTTCAATTTCTCCATAATAGGGAACATAAAATCATCGATTGCTTCGATCATATCATCATCTAGACCTTCAAAGTAATCCTCTAAAATATCATCTAAGATATTTTCTCTATGTCTTCTAGTGATCTTATCATTCAGAATGAAATTTGTTATATCATTCTGTAGTTTTTGTTTTTCTTTAGTCATCATCGTGATCTATCTCCAAAGAATCAATAAAAGAAACACAATATTGAGTAAATTTCTTAACATCAATAGGTGCAACTTTATCGTTTTCTTCTCCAATATAATAGAATTGCTTATTGATATTAGAGATCAAATTAACAAGTGCTGTTTCGTTTTTGGTGTACATTATTCAGAATCCTCCTCAACTGTGAAGCGTACATATGTTAATCCTTCAGTTTGTTGTACAAATGAAGCATCGAGATTATGTTCAATAACAAAATCTGTAATTAATTTTTCGAGTGTAGATCGGTTCATTACTTCTCCTCAACTGAATATTCAAAAGGTGTTGGTTCGCAAAGTTTTTCAACAACTGCATCGAGATCATTTTTTGATACATCGTTGCAATCTGTTGTTCTAACATAATGCAATGCCATTTTTACGAGAACTGACTCTTCTGCTTCGGTCAATTCAAGGTGGCGAGTCCAAATTGTTGTTTTTTGGGTCATTTTTTTTGTTTCGATACCTCTATTATAAGGTAGTATAGGTCGTTTTCAATATAGAATGTGCCACTATCTTAACTGTCTCATATTGCAACACAAACAGGGCAATGTATGATAATGATTTAATATACATCAGGCACTTCCCTATCGTGTACAATTTCCATAAAGTGCTGTGCCTTCACAACTTCATCATCAATTAATGAATTTTCAACTAACTCATCATACAAATTTTCATCCTGAGAGTTCTCTATGTCCTCTTTTAATTCTGCTTCGGTCATTTTTTCGATGTCTTGCCATAAATGTTCCCTAGCGAAATCCACTAAATCATCCAAAGTCATTTGCTCTAACTGAATCTCAACATAAGACGCTTTAATCTCATTAAATTGATTCATTTGTTTGATGTACTCATCAGTAGTTTTTGACATTAATCTTCCCTCCTATCTTTTTTGAAATCGCAATTAGCATACTCTTCTACTTCATCAATTACTTCACTAAAATGATCTTCCCAATAGTTTGATGCTTCATCAAGAAATTCGTTAGCATCCATTTTTTCATAATGTCTGTCAAGGTCATCCATAACGTATGCAACTAAATCTTTAGTTGACATATTGTCAACATATCTTTCTACCATAAAAGACTTTAATTCTTTTATTAGTTCGGGTGTAAATTCTCTATTTACTTCACTCATTATAGAGTGGTCATAATACTCAAATAGTGTTGTTTCTGACATTAGTTTGAATCCTCTGAAAAATAACTGTGTAACTCATTGATGTGAGTTTGTAAATCTAAAAGGCAATCGCCAATAGTAATTGTGGAACCTTCCCAATCTTTTGGAATATCCATTAATGTTTTTGGTTCACTCTCAAATTGACTTTCATCATAATCTTCTTTGATTTCCTGATTAAAAGAGTGAACTCTTAATGTTTCAACAACGTCATTAATGTTGAAAAGCATATTTGCCATATAATCTCTGTTCATTAGATTGTTAACCCCTCTTTTCTAATAAGATCTTCAAAAACTTGATTATGAGATCTTGTTTCGATAAGAATGTCTCTAACTCTTTCCCTATCAAGTGAATCGCCATCGCCCCACTCAATATCAGTACACGCTACTAGGTCAAGATAGTTGAGTGTTGCAAGTGCAACTTCTGCTCTAGTTAATCCGTCTATTGGATATAAACCACTTGTAGGATTGTAGAAATCCATACAGTAGTCAAGAAATTCTTTAAAGTTGGTCATAATCTTTGTTTGCTATACATCTATTATAAAGGATGGGATGCTGTATTCAATAAACTATGTGACACTAATCTAAGTGGCACTCAACTCATCTATAAGACTCATTATTATGTTAGTTCTATTGATAAGTGCTTGTCTGCACTCTACTAACTCAAAATCAGTTAGTTCTCTTAAACTTGTGTTTAACTCTTCGGTCTCATCAAAGAGTTCAGCAATAACAACTTTTTTCATTATGCTAACACCCTATCATAGTTTTTCATCATATCATAATCGTTATTCTTGTCTTTATCTGCTTTATAGCAAGTATCAAAGACTTTACAATAAACCAGATTAAGTAAAACTTCTCTTCTATCTGGGTTGACGTTACCAGTAGTATTGAGTCTAGACTCTACCATTATCTCACTTTCCCCTTCTAATAGGATATTGAGTGCTGTTAGTTCTAAATCGTCAAGTGTGATTGTGTGAAGTGCCATTTTAGTCTTGTCCTCTAAGGTGTTGATTTGCTTGAAAAATTTTAGTTGTCCAGTATTCTATCTGATAATTAAATACATCATCATCAAGAAACTTTCTTTTATGCTCCATCATACGATATGCTTGATCGGTGCATAGTTCCCATAAACCCTCTTCATATTGAATAGGTGTATCAGGTGGTAATCTTAACTCATTCATTTTAATTGAATCTCGTAATTGATTGATTTGATGCACCAACCACTTGATGCTGTAATTTCTTCGATGAGATCATCCTCGTCATCCGCTTCCCACACACCTAGGTGTTCATCAGTTACTTCTTTTCTTGATGTGTTTGAAGCAATGAAAAATGTATCTAAATCTGAATTACATACTGTGTTTGCTTCATCATCATCAAAGTCAAATTCGATGTCACTAACGTAGAATTGCATTATGCCCCCTGATAGTAATGTGAGTTTTCTATGGTGTCTTGCTCAACAAGACGCTTATGGATTTTAAAAAGTGAATCTAAGTTAACACCTTCTAAATCTGTCCACTCACTAACATAATCTGCTTGAGACCAATCGGTGTCTCCATTTTTGTATGTTGGTGCTGAACAGAAGTTACCATCCTCATCTAACCAAAAGGTTCTGCCAAAGTTTAGTGATAAGATAGTTTTGAACATTTGTTCATAAAGATTTGGTGTTGACATAATCTCTTAGTTGCTTATAGTATCATTATAAAGCATAGTTTATTATATTCTATGCTTTATGTGACACTTTCTCAACTGGTTATCTCTTGTATAGATAACCACCCGCCCAACTTGCCCTGTTTAAACAGTATGCTTTATTGATCTCATCGCTAAGATCATATCTCACACCTTTAGCAGGACTTTTCCAAGATGCAGGTTTGTACACCTTACCAGAATTTTTATCAACAAATGCGTTTACTGATTGATCTTGATAACCTTTTCCGTTATCTTCGCATTGAACTATTTTGTAATACTTTCTACCTTCTCTGATTTCAAATTTCATAAGGTTTGCTGTTCCATCTTCAATAGATGCTAGTCTATCCTTAGAGTAGTCTGAAGTTAGATGTGTGAGTGATCTGATTGTATAAGTTCTATAGTCTTCAGTTAATGCTTCACATAAATCTTGAGTTGACTCTTTGATTGTATGTAAGTAATGTGGTTTGTTCATTCTAATAAAAAAAGGGTGGTATTTCTACCTGACCCTTTTATTATAATTGTATTAGTTTTAAATTCTATAAGTTGTGTGACACTATTCTAACTGTAACCGAACTGGTTGCATTTTGCGATAAATGCTGTTCTATGGTCATCATCGAGTGCATTATTAATGTTATCGTATGAATCGGTTGCTAACTTCTTAACCTTACCAGAAGTACCCTCAACATATCCCCATATCTTAGTATGACCACCTCGATCAGCAGGGGCGGTTGCTTCGATAACCAGATCATCAGTATTTACTGTATCTGCTTTTTTACTAAAAGACCAAGTGACGCTAGAATCGTCAGCATCTATTTTTGCTTTCTTTCTTGCAATTCTATCATCAGCGATTGCTGTTGATTGCTTCATTTCTGATTGTCTTTTAGTGATATTGGCAAGTCTATATGCCTTTGCGTTGGTTGTTAAACCACTCAAAAGTTCATCTGCCCATCCATTTACTTGACTTGTTGCCATCTTTTTAATATACTAATACCTCATTATTTATACTAGAAAATTGGTTGACCTTCAACAAATACAGTATGAACTACCTTTTCTAATCTCCTTCTTATCTCTTTACGAGTAGTCGGAACTGTAACATAACCAGTTGACTTTCTATAGAAGTTTAACTGACCTGACTTGATAATGTTATTCTTTAGTTTAACTTTATCATCGTTATGTAATCTAATTACTCTACCAATAGTTTGAGTCATTTCGATATAGTTTAGATTCCTCAATAGTATGCAATGTGTTAACCCTGATATGTTGATACCTTCAGATAATATAGAATAATGAAACACTATAAACTTCTTAGTGTCATCGTTACCCCACTCTGAAAGTGTAGTCATAAACTCTTGTCTTGATACTTTCTTGTCATTAACATAGGCACCAAATTTGCTAGTAACGTGTAAAACATCATAACCTAATTCTTTACACCTTGATAGCATATCTGTTTGACCTAACATATTACCAAGAATACGAGAACTACCAACTGCAACTAACACTTTTCTTTGAATACAGTAGTCACTTGATCTGTTTTCAATATGCTCTAATGACTTGATAACAGCGTGAGCATCAGCGTTATGTTCATCCCTTTTTGTTCTCTTGATTGTATCGTCAACGTGAAATGGAACTATTGTAGGTGGTATGATAGAACCATTATCAATTAAGTCAGGTGCAGGGATGTTGCATATTATGTTACCATAAGTATCTGACCAGTTCATACCTACCTTACCTCGATAGTTATGTTTAGGTGTTGCTGTAAAGAAATAACACTTAGATGCGTTGCGAGAGAAGTGATCTGTAGCAGGGAAAAAACTTTTTGTAGTGCTATTGTGTGCTTCATCAAAGTATATTGAATCAACTTCTATCTCACTATCCATCAATTTATGTAAACTATGATAGGTTGTGAATATGATTTGATGCTTGATACTATTGTGATACCAGTTGTTTATCTCGTTTATCTTAGTTGTATTAAGATGCTTACCTTTACCGCTATGAACGTGTAATACATCGATGCCAACATTATAGTTACCATCTAGGTTTTGACCTAAAAAGTCATCACATAACTGTTGAGCAAGTAATATTCTAGGTGCGACTACAACCATAGTCTTTGCTACGCTATTAACATTGAATCTCTGAATAGCGTGACGTATCATAATAAATGTCTTACCACCACCAGTAGGAACTACAACCTGACCCTTATCAAATTGGGTCATAGTCTGCAATGCTTCAACTTGATGTGGTCTCAAAATAACTGTCATTTAGATAGTATAACATAATAAAAATGGTGATGTGTAATCACCTGATAGAATCAATATAATCGAGTTTGCCTCGTAACGCTAGTTACTTTGTGACACTTTCAGAATTGGTTTGTAGTCAACGTTGAGTTCACATCCTATGTAATGTCTATTAAGTTTCTTAGCAACTCTTCCAGTAGTTCCTGATCCTATAAATGGATCGAGGATTATATCATTCTCTTTACTACCAGATAATATACAGGGTTGTATCAACTCATCAGGAAATACTGCACTATGTCCAGATTTATTTTTCTGTAGTTTTATATCCCATACGCTTTTCCTTCTCTTGAGACCTTTACCATCTACAGTTGGCACCTTAATAGACTCAACATCAAAATAATAATTCTGTTTTTTTGAAAATAAGAAAATGTACTCGTGAGACCTCGAACATCTATCCTTTACACTTTCTGGCATCGGGTTAGGTTTATTCCATATAATATCTTGCCTTAAATACCATCCATCCTGACGTAATGCAAATGCTAACATCCAAGGTATTCCAATTAAATCTTTTTCTTTATATCCTTCTAACTTGTTACCTCTACGAGGGCAATCGTCAGGTAAATCTTGTTTGCTTGATGATAATGTTTGTTTAACTAATGCCTGACCTTTTCCTGGTCTATAGTTATAGTAACTATCCCCTATATTTACAAACAATACACCATCATCCGTCAGGGTATCTCTAACTAATCTGAATACCTCTACCAGTTCCTTAATGTAATCATCAGGTGTCTGTTCTAATCCTATTTGTTTATCATTGTTTGTATAATCCCTGAGTCCATAATAGGGTGGGGATGTTACACACATTTGACAAGTTTGTTCATCAATTTGGGATAATGTTTCTCTGCAATCCCCGAATAATATAATATCTTTCATCACATATTATAGTGAATCCAAATCTTTACCTACTCTATTTCTAAACTTATCTCTTTGGTCTCCTGACTCACTAGCAATGGCAAGTGTAATGAACTCTTGTAACTCTTCATCACTACACTTTGCTAACCATCCCCAATGTGGGTCGTTTTTATCATAAGACAATTCAATTTTGCCTTCATCAGATACTAATACTTGTAGGGAATCCCCCGCTTTTGCTTCTACTGTCATTTTGATAAAAATTTGATACGTTAATAGTTATATAATTTCCTCATATCTCCAATGCGGGTCGTCAGCACCATCTGACCAAAACCAGAAGTCAGGATTATTTTTGGAACTGAAAAACCATCTTCCATCTTTTCTCTTGTCTTCAATATATGCGATAGGGTCATTGTTCATATTCTCTGCGAATTGTAATCTTGCCTTATCACTTATAGGTCTGACCTTATAGATGTTTCGCAATGCCATTTTCAAGTCTGTTGTAAATGTCTGAGTATGAGATTTTGTACTGTTGTTCAAATGCCAACTGTTCCTCAAGTGGTAGATGTTGCATTGAGTTCATCAACGCAAATACCTCCAAATTAGTAAAATTATACTCTCCCATATTATCTTTTGTCAATGGGTGGGAGTAAGTCATTTCCTGGATGGTCGTCTGCTCTGCCATTTTTGTACCTGTAGTTACGTTTACTTTGAAATACAGATGGGTCAATCTCAAGATTATCCCAATCCTTTTGATATACTAACACATTTACAAATCTTTTGCCATACATTGCTTCTTTCTCTTCTATCTCTCTAACACAAATAGTAATGTAGTCATCACAAATATATGTGATGAAACCTTCATCATTTTTGTGTTTAACTGGCATCCCAATTTCGAGTGCCTTAAGTATGTTTCTTAATTCTAATCGCACTGCGTTTGAGAGTAAGATAGGTGTTGTAATGAGTTATTCCTCAACGTGTTTTAAGTATAACAGATCACACATATTATTGATAATCTCCATTGAGTGATTAAACTTATCATCATCAATAATATTATTGTGATGTTTCTCGTGAAGTTTACCTATAAACATCCCAAGTGATTTCTTGAGTATCTGTTTACCTTCTTCATCTATTATCTGTGTTTTTAGTCCTATCATTGTCATAATAGAGGTATGAGAGAAAACTGATCGTCAGGTAGATCAGGTTGCGTATGTATATCATAACCTAAAGTAATTCGATTTCCAGAATAGTTTTCATTTACACATACTTTATGTTTCCTATCCCAACCAGGTCCAAAATAGATGTTACCTACCTCGTTCTTGATTTCATATCTTACATTTGTATTAGGGTCGTGAAACTTAGTAATTGAATCTTTTGGGTCAATACTTACATATCCGTGGTAATCAAATTTATGATCGTGCCAGTTCAATACTTGATCTGGTTTGTGCATATTCATCCAACATTGAAACCATAATGGTTCATCAGTATTTAGAGTTGTCCTTACTACTGTCCGAATATCACGATACAATAACCAAAATAGTGGGGATGGACTTGTTAATGCAAATAGATTATAGAACCGATAACCACTAAATCCTTCATCCATATTATTTAAAAACTCTTTATCTTTCTCGTGCTGTTCTTCTACATTGAATATGTCAGGTAGAGAACCAACTGTTAACTCTCTACTTGTTAATGATGAATCAAAACCTGTAAATGTCTGTTTAAATTGTCTGTATGATCTACCTAGTTGGGCGATCATCTCTTGACTCTCGTGTTCGACTGCTGGTGATCTGTAGAGAACCCAATCATCACCTTCGGTTACTTTGTATGTCATTGTGGTTTGTATGCTGTAGAGGGGTCGTCAGGTCGCTTTGAAGCGATGTTTAAATTTACTACTGGTCGGTAGGTTCCAACTGGTAGCGTGGAACTGTGAAACAGGTCGCCTTTAAAGGCAACTGCTCTGCCTTTCTTGGGTGGTATCTGCATCTTTACTGACCACTTATCATCCTTAACTTGTTTTATATAATCATCAGGGTCTTGTGTCCTCTGATTGTAGATAACTGTATCTCCGTTTGAGTCATCCATATAATATATGACATTCCAACTGTCATCAACATAACTGTCAACGTGTGGTAATTGTACTTGATTTTTATACCAAGCGGGAGTGCAATTTACTCTCATTCTTAACAAACATTCTGCTTTTAATTTGTCTCTGAATTGTAATGCAAGTGGCATAAAAGCGTTACATAAGGTTGATAATTCTCCCTGTTCTATTTCATACAAATAATGGAAATTACAAAATCCATTGCGAGGGTCATTTTCAAATAAATCTGATATTGCTCTATCTTTTCTATGCCATCTTAAATCTGGATTATTAATGCAATCTAACAACCAGTTTTGATATACTTCTGGTATTACATCTTCAAAAATAATAACATCCTGATCTAATGAATGTTGTTTAAAAGGATTGTTAACTGTTAGTTTCATTATGTATAGTAAGGGGATGAGTTTATCATTGATTGTTCATATTGTATTTCTTTAGATGCTGCTTCCCAAGGTGCTGCTAACATCGGTCTTCCATCCCATTTGTTTTGTTTATATTTTCCCTCTTGATCTACATAAGAAACAAATGCTTGGATCTGTAGATCCCCTGTATATTTGGGTCTCCAATGAAAATCTTTATGTCCCCTAAAGATAATCATATCGCCCTGTTCCAACAATATTTGATGTGATTTACCTTCTAGTTCGATGTAAAATGGCCAATCAACATTGTCTCTGGTGATACACACATTTGCAACCCATTCACCGCTTGTTCTGTCTCTGTGTCGTACTAAATTTGTTCCCTTAACATATACTCTAGCATAACTAAATGTCTGCCATAATTTACATTTAACAGTATCCTCTACCATCGGTTTGATTGTTTGACCCATTGCTTCAAAACATACTGGCGAATACATTGCAAAGGCACCTGGCATTATAGGGTCGCTAGTAGGTCCTTGTGATGAGTATTCAACAACATCTTTAATCATCATATATTCTATTTTAAGTTGTTCACAAGTCTCTTGTGAGAGTGCATTGCGAATAACATATAATTTATTTTCAGATAATACTTCCATTAATGTCCTTGACCAAAGAATACTATAGTTAATCGTGCATCAGATGAGTTTGTACCATAGAAGTTTTGACCTCCGTGATATTTTCTACCATCAAATATGATACACCTATTATAGCGTGCCTGTACCTTAATTGATTCATTAAAGTAACTGTTGCACTGCTCTTTATATTTATCAAATACTCTAATACCCTCTGTACCTTGTGCTTCCATTGCCTTATGGAACTCTTCTTCATAATCTTCCATTTGAGGACCTTTAGGTACATCATATATTGTTGTTCCTGTGTCTTGTTTGTATTCTTTATTTAAGTAAATAACTGCACCTATTCCTAGGTGGTCGTCATCAGTATGAATCCATCCACTATTACATTCTCCTGTACTAATATGAAAAGCTGCGTCTGCTATATGTAAATGAGTAAATGCTGGAATATACTTGATAATTTTACTACATATTATTTCGTGAAATATAGGGTCAGTATCATTAATTAATCTACTGCGTTTACCTGGCCAGTACCCTCTGTTAGGGTGTTCAGTACAAGTAAAATATTCTTGTTGCTGTGCGTTAGCATACACAAGACTAGGTGTCTCAAAGAAATTATCTACTACTATAGTTGGTACTATTTCTTCAAACATAATTAAAATTAATTACCACTCTCTTGTTATGGTATAAAGGGCAAGAACTAGCGTGATAGGTAGAACCATCAAAGATAACAACACTACCTTTCTTTGGTTGTACTCTCTTCTCGACCTGATTATTCTTGTTAAAGAATACAGTATCGCCATCAGATTCATTGACATAATATAATCCTACTTTATGTGGTACATCTGCATCGATATGTGGTTGATTATAACCTATACCAGTAGGTAAAAGCAACCCACCCTTAATCCTCAGTAACTCAAAATTATCTTCCTCTACAAATGATAATAGCAATGGTAGTACAAACATATAATGCTTTGACATTATGTCCACACCATCAGGTTTATGATAAAACATATGAGCAAATCCTGGTGATCCTTTGGCATCAGGGAACTCTACTCTTTTTGGATCGTCATTCTCTCCATTGAGAGCATAAGTTATGTCATCAAGAAAATGCCAATCAAATTCAAGAGAAAGCATCATTTTCTCTATCTGATCTTGATATTTTTTAGGGATAACGTTGTTAATGACTTTCATAATTAACCGATAGTACTATTCTATCCTCGTTGGTATTGTTAGGTTGAGTTTTATGTTTCAACCAACCAGGAAATACCAACACATCATTTGTTTGTACTGGTATCTCTTTCCAAATATTCTGTGCTGGTTCTTGGGGTGTACCAAACCTGTGGTATTCAAGTGGGTCTCTAACTAAGAAATTACCTGACCCCTTCGGTGCTTTCAAGTAACAAGAAATTACCAAGGGTGATGGTGAATGTAAATGTTCACCTGTGTAACCACCACGTTTGTGTATATTTACCCAACTCTCACGTGGATATATTCTCATATTATCGAAGTATCCCCAAGATGTCCAGATGGGTACAATTTGTTGATGAATAATATAAAAAAACTTCTCTAGACATTCCCAGTTATGTGGTGCATAACTCTCTAATGAATGTGATGCTGTAGAGAAAGCATTACCATTTTCTATTCTTGAGTTTGTCCCTGCCTTATCTAATATAGAACCCACATCAAACTGTAGCGAACCCTCACTCTCATATTCAAAATTATAATTTAATTTATAGAGATAATTAGGTGTAATCGCTAATGGTTTTGGTGGGTCAGGAGTGACAACAACTTTCATCAGTTATCAAATCGTTTCTTATACTCTTTAGTTAGTTTCTCTTCAATACGTTTCATATATTTCTTCATCTTCTTTGACACTTCAGTAGGTAGATTTTTTATAACTGGTGGTTGAAAATTATAATCTAATTTGGGTAGTTTCATAAAGTTAGCATTTCCTCAAATGTCTTGGTAGCAAACTCATATGCAACTTTAACTTCATCTACAATTTTTTCATCACCCATACACTCACCAATTTCTTCTCTGATCCTCATTTTTAATGTATCTGGATCATCAAATGTGTGCCATTGTGATGAACCTGGCGTACATTTCTTTAACATCTGTCCACCCATCAAATCTCCCATATGTCTTGTATAGATGTGTGCCATCAATTTACATTTGTCTCCATTTAAACCATAAATGTAATCAACAAATTCTTTTGTGACATTTAAAACAGGTGGTGGGGTATCTGCATCCCACAGTTCATAATAATCTTTGTTTATTCTTTGATGCCTTATAATATCAGGCATATCTTTTATTACTCCGTGCGTATCTGCTGTAACTTCTAATGCTTGATATTGAAGTATTTGGTTATAGCAAAATGTAGCATACTCTTTGTCTGATAGTTCACCTTTAAACATCTTAGAAACAAATTCTTGTCTCTCTGCTGCTTTGTGATGTTCCCAAGTTGCTTCCTTTAATCCCATTACGAATCTCCTGATGTTTGTCCGATTGTTTCGATCTCGTCGTCATCATCATCATTTACTAATTCAAAAGATGGCATCCCGACATCTGAATCGTCTTTCATAATATCACGTTTTACCAAAAATAGTGCATCAATGGCACCTTCTAACCTGGAACGCTGACTATAAGCATCAGATCGTTTTTGGAACTCAATGGTAGTGACACCATAAGGGTTGAGTTTCTTGTTACTGAAATCCTTATCAAAGGTTTCTATTTGTTTATCTATTTCCTCTTTTTGTAAGTGGAAATTTTGTATAAGTTCGTTAATGGTCATCGGTTTACTCCGTCAGTATGTGCTTTGATGGCACGTTTGGCACGTTTAATTTTTCTACTCACAGTGTCCTCTGTTGAGTATTCTGCACGTAACGAATAGTTAAATGCGTTTTCGAGATCCCAATCTTCTTGGGTTGCTGTTTCGATTTTCATATCATACCAGTTGTTGTCAAGTTCTTTCCTACGAATTGGTATGAATTGTGCTAGGGGTGTTCCTGCTTTGATGAGGGTTCCGTCTTCTCCTGAGTCCAACACCTTCCACAACAGTTGTACGTTGACCTGCATTGCATATCGTGGGTCATATAAGCCAGCAACTGCCTCGAATCTAGTTTCGTTATTCCAATAGACTGGGAGTTGGAAAAACACAATGTCATCACTTGCTCTAACCCTCCAAGGTGTTTCTAATTTGATAATGTGTGCTAAATGTCCATCTAAACTTTCATCAAATTTTGATCTAGTTAATGGAACTACTTGATCAGGTGGGTGATCACTAATAAAATTACTATGCCTTGCAAACGTAGTAACCTGTTCATATCTATAAGAGATACCATCACCCTCTGTCCAAATTCTAAAATCCATAGGACTTGTAACACAATATCCTGTTCTTGTAAACAGTTTCAAACCAGGACAATTAGCAACGTTTTGAGTTCCCATAAAAGGGCAATGTGTGTTTCTTTGTTCTTTGGTCATCCACTTACGTGGAATAGATGCTGTTGGTATTAGTGGATAGTTTTCTGCTAAACCTGGTTCTAATGAGAAGAATCTTATCCAAGGTTTTTGTTCTTTCTTTTTAAGGAAGTTGAACATCATCCACACCTCCATAAACGTTATCAAGTAGATACTGATAATGTGAGGGGCATCCCTCTACATATTTTTCTACTTCAGCAAACCACTCTTTACGATCTTCTTTGACCTGATCTAAAATATCAAAAGGTGCCTGATTATTAAGTTGTATTCTATTTCCTAAATTTAATCCCATCCCTGCTGCAACATAATTCATACCATTCATATTAGATGATAATGGTTCAACTAAATCAAGAATTGATCCCATTCTTTCAAAGTTATCATTTACTTTTATGTTGCCATCAAATTCATCAAACATATAATCATTACGTTGTGTACACCACCTCCAATATGGATTGTCAGTTCTTGTAGATAGAGCATAGTGCATAGCAACAAACTTACTGAATCCAATAACCTCACGTTGTGCATTATAATTGAACCACTGTCTTTCGATGTTGGTTATGTATCCTCGTCTTCTGTTTAAAATGTCAACCAGACGTAATACATTTTCGTGAGTGGTTAATAATCCTGTTGACTCTAATGGTTCAACAAATCCATATGATAAACCAATAGCAACACAATTAAGTTCCCACGCTTTTTCTCTATATCCGTGCTTGATGTCAATAAGTTTTATCTCTACTTCTTCTAAGTCAGCACCAAACTCTTCTTCAATATATCTTTCAAACTCTGCTCTTGTCTCTGTCTCTAATGCAAATCTACTTGACCAACAATACCCAACTCCGATCCTATTCCATAATGGAATATTCCAGAACCATCCGTTCTGTGCTGCTGTGCAATCTGTGACATTGTGCATTAACTTTACACGTTCTTCCTGATTGTTATATGGAACTCTTGCGAAAAATGCTTTGTCGTTAGCAAGTATATCTTTAAATGGTTTGAAATTTATATTGTGTATTCCTTCAATTAATGCTGCCTTGAAACCTGTGCAATCAATGAATAGATCACCCTGTACACCAACTGTTTTCTTATCCTCTGATAATCTTACTGCTAATTGTTTAATTTCTCTATTTGATGCTGCGGGTGAACCTCCTCTTTTTACATCTTTCACCATTCCTCGTACATCACCTATGACGTGAGTAAACCGATCTACTTCTGCCCAAGGTTCACATATATTAATTCTTAACCACTCACCAAACTTCTCTGCATCTAAATGATATGCTCTATCAGAACCAGGATTAAAATCACCAAAGGCATCTGACTCTTTATTTTTTAATGCTAATTCTGTGTTGACAGTATTCCAATACTTTGCAAATGATATACCTTCATCATCGTTTGTAAATTCTTCTGGATATTTCTTTTTTAAATCAAACCAATCTTCAATACCATTTATATTTCCGTGATTAAAATTATATTCACCAAATGGATATTGAAATGTCTTTCCTATATCAGCAAAATCTGTAAACTGAATACTATTTTTATATGTTGCATTACAATAGGGCATCCAATCTGAATCTTCCAGATCCAATGCCCTTAAATACTTGTTAAAATGTCCTAGAGTTGATTCTCCAACTCCTACTGGTTTGCTTTTTGCACTCTCAACTAATACTACATTAACCCAAGGGCATAGTTTTAAAAGAGCAGCACAGGTCATCCAACCAGAGGTACCGCCCCCAACTATCACTACATTATTTACTTGCATAATTAATTAATACCGTCACTATTATATAGCAACTTTAACCAATCGTCAATCTATAATTCTTCGTATGTACCACCCCAATTTGAGTATCTTTCCCAACAAGGATTATCTTGTGAACTCAATTTATTTGGTCTTGATGTGCTTGGTTCTACTGCATCAGACATAAACTCTGCTACTTCTTCCTCTGTCATTGTTGGGTCCATTGGTTCCTCAACATCACCAGGTCTTGTAGTGTTCTCTTTAACTGTCTTTACGTGCTGAAACCACTCTGCATCAGAAGCATTTAAGTTTTTACCAGCAGCGATATCTCTATAGAGCATATCTAATTGCTGACCGATTTCACCATATGCAACTTTACGAGTTGTAAGTGGATCTGCGTATGAGTCATCTCTCTCCACCCAGATCATATCGTTTGCAGCAGGACTCCATTCTAGTGTCCAACTATTTTTGATGTCATCAGGTGCATTTACCCACATCTGTGAACAACCACGACCAAGGAATAACTGATATTCCTCACCTGGTTCTACGATGTCAGCAACGTAACCTGTAAAATCTACTAACGCTTTTTTCATAATAACCTCCTACTTGTAGTTGATGACTGTAACAACACCGTACTTACCGTTTGAACCACGGAAAGAACTGAAGTGACCACCTGAACCACCAGAACCATATGCTGAGTGATCTTGATGGTTATGACTGAAGTTTCCTCCATTTGGCCAACCAGCAGCTACTGATCCACCAAAGTGTGAAGGTCCTCCTGTTCCTCCACCGTGAGCAGCGTGTGATTGTCCACCACCACCCCAGATGTTGATGTCTCCACCAGAACCATTTCTTCCAAGACCCCCTGAGTGAGAGTTGTTTCTAGCAGCACCGTGTCCACCACCAGCAGACATATATGGACCGAATGAAGATGATCCTCCATCTCCACCTCTATTGAAGTACCAAGTACCTCCTCCACCACCACCAATAGTGATACCAACTGAAGAAATGTTGGCAACTGACATTACTCGTTCTGAATATCCTCCTGCTCCTCCAGATTCTCCGTGACCAGCACCACCACCACCTCCACCATTAAGGCGAACGTGTATGTATGTAACGCCACTTGGTCTGTTCCAAGTTCCGTTACCTGTCCAAACTTGCATAGATTGGATATTTTCTGATGAAACCGATGTCCAAGACATTGAACTACCGTTGGTAGTTAAGAATTTGCCTGACTGTCCAGATACACTAGGTACAATCTGACCAGATGAACCTGACATAGTTCCGTTAATAGTCAAGTTACTAACAGTCAGGGTACCATTAGCAGTGATATTACCTGATGCTAGGGTAAAACCACCAATTCCAGACAGGTCTCTAATAGATGCAACTTTGAGTGTACTCATTTTTTACCTGATTATCAAAAATAATTTCCTAAAAAGTATTTATAACCTTAAGGACCGAAGTCCCTCTCGTATCCAAATACTGTCCAAGAGTTGTTGTTAGCAGACACTGTTCTTATTATTTGGAACTCTATCTCTCCATATCCATTACCCATACCAGGTGTGCTGTTGTTCAACCAATATATCGAATGACCTTCTCCGTTTATATTAATGCCAGTTGGATAACCATTACCACCTTCGTTTCTTATCATTACTCTACAGTGTGCCATCTGTCCTGAGTCAGAGGGAACGTTATTTAAACTTAATGTGAAGTTACCACCACCATTCTTAGATATCCAAATATTACTACTTGTTTGATAATCGTGTGTTATATTTCCGTTTGACGTATAGAATGTGACTGTTTCTTTTACAGCACCATAATGTAATTGTCCTGTAAATGTACCGTGACCAGAACTGATGTCAACAAACTGTGCATAAGATAGGTCGTCGTCACCGATGATCATCCAAGAAGCATCTTGCTCAATAGTAACTGTATAACCTGAGTTAATCTGAATTGGACCTGCTGAAAAACCATTAGTGAATTGTACTCCACCATTTGCTGTAGGACCTACTGTTAAATTCTCTGCTATTGTTGTACCGTTTGTTCTAATTATAGATTTCTCACCAATGGCAGGACCTCCACCACCTACGTCAGACCAACCTGGATTACCCTGTGCAGCATCTTGTTTGTATATCTGTGCCATATCTTCCGTAGTGTTATACACTACAGTTCCAAATGCAGGGGTACCCAACGCATTTACCTGTGACTGATTAAGTGGGGGTAAATTGATTTGTTCGGTTACAGACCACGCTTCAACTAAACCTCTAGTCGTAGCATTAATATTATTACCATTAATTAGGGTTGACATAAGCCCTCAATTCTTCTATGTGACTATTTAGATAACTAACTCTCTAATGTGGATCACTGATCCTGTTGCAGGGATCGTTCCAACTGAGAAATCAACAGCATTACCACTAACTGTGTAGTCTACACCTGGTATTTGAGCAACACCGTTTAAGAATACAAGAACAGAATAGTGGTTATGACCAGGTGATATAGCAAATGATGTAGTAGAACCGTTACCGTTATATACAACACCATTGTTGTTGTTAACAATACCAGTAGCAAGACTGTATTTGTCAGCAGCACCATACTTACCAGTAACATCTAAGTCACCATCAATGAAAGTATTACCACTGATCTTCATTCTATTGGAAGCATCAGGTGCCATACCAATACCATAATGTGTTACACCTGAGAATCTTTGTGCTGTAATAGGTCCTGTATCAGTCAGTCCAAACTTATACCAGATACCAGTCTGATATATCCAACCTAATGACTGACCATAACTCCAATCAATGTTATAGATAATATCGCCATCGTTAAATGCCAATGCAGCATCAATATCTGGTTGACCTGTACCGTCATCTTCTGCTAGGAACGTTTGCTTTAGTACGGTTCCATCATCGTTCGCATACGTCAACTTAATTGTTTGTATATTTTCTTGTGCAGTAATTCTCTTCTGGAATGTAACTGGACCTGAGAATACAGATTCTAATTGGTTGGATGCTCCACCAATTACAGTCAGTTTATCAGTCAGAACAACTTCACTAAATGTTTGGATCGTGGTTCCCTCTTCACCGACAACGTTTAACTGTGCAATATCCTCGTTGGTAATCTGACCAGTAATCGGGTTAATAACCTGGTTACCAACGTATAGTTCACCGTCAGAGTTAACACCAGAGTAATATGCAACACCAGCAGATTCTTTCAACGACTGTGACAGTCTGACCTGTTCAGCACTTAGAACTTCAACCTGTGTAGATGGGAACGCTGTTGAGTAGTTTCCAGGTCCAAATCCAAGATATTCAAACGTATGACCTGATGCTCTAAGAATAGAGTAACGTCTAAGTTCACATAATATAGGTGCAACTGAGTTATCTACGTTTAATTTTAGTGCAATCTTTCTTTCTTCTTCATCACCTAATCTTGCTGTAACAACAATACTGTTAAGGGTATTAGATGTAGTGTTATATCCTAAATTATTTTCTTGTTCTAATAAGAAGAACTGTGCAGTCTCTTTACTAATTGATAGTTTTGTATCTTCATTAGGTGTAGGTGATGCACCGTCAGTCGTTGTAACTTTACCAAGAACATCATTGTCAGCGACTGATACTGCTGGTGCAGGGTCAGCAACTGGATTGTCTCTATCAAATGTAGGATAAACATCCACTGCATACTGTGAAAACGCAAAGTCATCAAAGTTAGATGTAGATGGTGATACTGAAGCATTAAGTATAGTTAGATAATAGATACCATCTGCTGTACCACGTTCAAATGCTTGATATACTTCTACTTCATAGATGTAATATGTTTTATCAAATGCTGGTGAGTTTGTTTCTGATGATCTAGGTTGTACAACAAAACCAGTGATAGGTTCTCTAGGTATAGGGAAAGCATCCTTATCAAGAACATATCTAAATCTATAAATTCTATCCTTAAGGTCTCTTGCGTCTGGTACTCTTCGGATGAATGTAGTAGGTGTAAATCCTAGGTTTTGATATTGACTGTTTGCAATCAAAGTTGTATATATGTCGTTGTTTGCACTATCAACTTGTATATACCAGTTTGATTGGTTTGTATCATACTTCAATGGTGATTCATCGTCACCAGGTGATGTACCTGTGACTGTAGCACCTGATGGATCTATTTTTGCAGAGTGTGTTGTAGGTGCACTTGCTCCTGCTGCTATTAACAATACGTTAACTTTATCTGGTAACGTGGGTGAGTCTCTTCTTGCTCCAACAGTATAACCCTGTATCTTTGAGGGTGGTTTTGCATTTTGATTTGTATATCCATACAAGAATAGTTTTGTTGGGTCTGCTGCTGCTCTTATCTTAGAAATATCTAAAGTAACCCAGTTAATAGAGATCTCTGGTACGTCTGAAATATCTTTTGGTGGTATTATATGTGTTATCTGTCCTGCTTTGTCTTTTGTAAATGATGCAGACTTAAATCCTGTACTTCTAAGTGAGGTGTTACCAAAGTTTGAGTTAGAGTTGGTAATTGATAAGTCACCACCACTCTTACTAAAGAAGTGATCACCAAATCCAACAGCGAACACAGAAACGACCTGAATGAAAGCATCGTTTGATGCGAATATATGTCTGTGTCTCCAACCTTTTCTGTACTTACATAGTCCATTGATATGTGCACCTGACCCTGCTGCTTGTGCTTCATAGTTACCTGTTGATGGGTTATATAAAACGAAAGCACGGTCATCTTTTTGCAGTGATATACCAGTAAACTGTGCCACAACCATTGATTTGAAACCAGTGGCAAGTGCTCCATCTGCGTGCATACCGTTGATTCCCCATACAGAACGGAGTGAACAGTTGAACACATATGGTGATGCTGAGTCAACAGTGTCGATCTCAACTTTAACTAAGACGTTAGAACCTATGGCATTACCACTAGGTTCCGAACTCATTTGATACGTAAACTGGTTTCCCTGTGCAGAGGTAACGAGGAATGATCCATTATATAAATTGGAATCTGCCTCTGTTGGACCTGTTACACCAGAGATATTAACAGCAACACCCACAGAGAAACCGTGGTTAACAGGATTATCCTGGATATCCACAGTAAACGCTGTTGCTGTCTGTCCATTACGTATGATTTGGGATACTCTAAATTCATCTGAAATAGGACCTACAATACGGTTTTCTTCAACTCTTGCTTGTAATTGGTCTTGTGCTATAGTTCCAGAGGAATCTGGGATTGTAGCGTATGCTTTTGAAATCTTCTGGTAATAAAGATCCAAGTCAGCACTATTTGCATATTCAAAGCAAGTTATTTTATGGTGAGAGAAGTTTGGTGCAACTGTATCTACAACGTCAGGACGATAGTAAACACCGTTGTTATCTCCATCAAAGAATGACATCTGCCAAAAATAACAACCACCAGTCAATCTGAAGATTGCAGACGTAGTAGGTTCGTTAGCTGATGTGATACCAAGTGATGCTTGTAGTGTAGGATATGGTACATACTTTGGTATGATCTTAGTTCTTCTAAGGTCAGATCCAACAACAGAAACACCCCTTGGGCAGATAATACCACCGTTAACAGAGTTGAATTTGTATAGGATATTGTTAGGTGAAGTTAAATCAAAGTTTGTATTCTCATCAAATGGTGTGATGTCACCATATAATGCACTACCTGGTCTGTTATCTAAAACGTATTCTGATGGATATAGGTATATACTAAATGCGTCAAATTCGTCATTAGAAAGACCAACACGATAAGAGAATCTAGCCACTTCAAGAAATGCTCGTTGCAATGTCTTGAATGGTCTTAATGCCGAGTTACCTCGGTTATCATAAGCATCGGATGCGTCAAAGTCATCAGGGTTGACGTATATAATACGACCTGTCCTTGATGTAATAATATTCTTTAGACGGGTTAATGCCATTCTCTAGTATCCTCTTGTTTCTATTTAGATGTCGTTATGGGTTGGGGTTTTGAGCACCACCTTGTCCACCAGCAGCAGATGCGTCAGTCTGATTATAGTGTACTGTGTCGTAGTCACTTACAGTATTTTCAAAACCATTAACTTGGAATGATAAGTTTGCAGATCCAGCATATACAATTAAATGTGAGTTAGGACCTATCACAACACCTTTATGCTCATTAGTACCATTGGCACCTAAAGCATAATCATAGTAAATGTAATCCTCAGTAAGAAGATCGGTTGCACCAGTAACAGAAGAAACTGTTGCAGTTGTTCTATCTGCTCCTTGTGCAGTTGGTGTATCAACAAATGTGTCCGACCCTGCAAATGCAGCAGAACCAGCACCTAATGTTACATAGAGTTTCGTGTCACTATACTTTGCAACATAACCATACTTACCACCTGTGACTGTACCAACAGTCAGTGTAGATGTACCAATTAAGAATGTATCACCAGTGACCCAAGTACCTTTTGGATCGTAAACAAGTATCTCTGTAAATAATGGATCTTGAACAACAGTGATTGACTGTGAATAGTTAGTAACTGATGCTGTAGATGCAGTACCTTCAGCATAATAATATAGAGGGTTTGGTGTGGTAGATGTTGGAACTATTTGAATCGTTCCGTTTGAACCAGCAGTACCAGTTTTAGTAACACCTGTTGTATATTCAGTACCAGCAGTAGGTGTTGCACCTGTACCTTCCTGTATATCAGAGAATCTTAATGGTAAACCTGTGTTAGTTGAGTCAGACTGATCAAAGAGATAGGTACGATCAACATCCATTGAGAAACCAGAGGGATCAAGTTCTCTTCCAGCGACTGTACCCCACGCAAAACCTGTGATGTACAATGCACTTGATGTAGGACTGAACTGTGTATCTACAGTTGCGTTTGTTGTACCACCTGTAAGTTGCTCTGCACCATCAAACCACTGAACCTGAACCTGTTGTCCTTGTGTCAATGGTGTGACTGTTGAACCATCAGCGTGTTGTGCATCTGTAGTTCCCCACTGTGCTCTTGTAACTGTAAGGTCATTACCAGTAACGTTAGTTACCTGTAAAACCTCGTTGTTAACACGGATCAATGATCCAGATACAACAGCAGTTCCATCTGTGACTGATAATGTTGTGTCACCAGCAGCGAATGGTGCACCTTCGTTTATAGTTGTAGTTGTAGTTGCTTCTGTAAATAAACTTACGTATTGACCTGGTTTGTGAGCAGCAGCACTTGTACCCCATTGTGCTCTTGTCACAGGAACGTTTGCTCCACCTGTTGTACCACTATAGAAAACTGGTGTACCACTGAGCAGGACTTCAGCGTTATTAGTTCCATCTGATAAAACAAAGTATGATGCGTTAGCAGCAGCGACACCATCAGAAAACTTAAGGTTGGTTACACCTGTGCCGATGTCTGCTGCTTCTATTGTCATAGATGCAGTACCAAGACCTCTAAATGTTGCAGAAAAACTAGATGTTCCACCAGTAACAGTTTCACCACCTTGGAAAGTTCCAACTGCACCAGCAACGTTACATTGAACTGATGTGGTTGTTAGAACCTTAACGTAGTTTGTGATAGTTGCAGTAGATATAACTGCGTCAAATAACTTTGCACTCTTTGCTTTGTCTGAACTGACAATTTCTAAACCAGGTGTGACTGTTCCTCTACTTACACCAGGTGCAATTTCTATTTTATATGATGATACTGGATTACCACGTGCAAACTTGTACGTGTTGGCATCCATTGTTAATTCTTGTGTATAGTCTTTGTGACCAATACGATATGTTGTAGCACTGTTACCTCTATCTGCGACTTGTAACACCGTAGTTGCTGTAGTGTCAACGTCTGTAGAATAAAGGACTGATGCTGTAGTTGCTGCGGGGGCTAAAGCAGCTAGTTTTCCTGCTGTCATTTTGTTTTACCAGAGTCCTGCGAAATGATTTTGTAGTCTGAGTCTGCCACCAAAGTCAGGAGCAGCGATGGAACCACCGAAACTAATCGCTAATGTTCCAACGTTATCAGTTGATAAGAGAGTTGCGTCTGAGTTGGGGAATCTAATGGTTTTAGTTCCTGTTATATTATCTAGGGCGAAATTAACCTTGTTCTGATCATTCGTACTATCAATTAACTGGAATTCAACAGCAGACTTATTCTCAAAGACTTGTTGTGCTTTTTCTGTTACAACTCTATTAATGTCATTAAGTTCAACATTAAGGTTAGTTGCTGGAAAAGCGAACTTTAATAATGTAGTAGCACTAATGTCCGACAAATCGAACTGAATACGTTTGGTAACGTCAGTGCCATCTGCAAATCTAGGATCTGCATACTCTTTGTTCTTAAATACCTGTGTTGCTTCAGTTCCTGCAACAGTCAGAGACTGGTCAGGGAAAGTAACAATACGGTTTGAAGTAACATCTCCAGATTGGAAAGTGACCTTTGGTGTAGGATTATCTGGATCACCCGATTCAATATTAGATATTGAGGGATTAATTAAGTTCTTATTAGTTATATTCTGTTCTGTTATCGTATCAATCAGCGTTGACTGTCCTGCTGAAGTACCATAGTCAGGCAATCTATAGATATGCGTAACAGGTGCTTCCCAAGAGTCAGTTTCAAACAGTGCTATCTTACCAGCGTTTGATGATCCGACAATTTGTAAGTTACCATCTTGTATGATGATAGTCTTGTTACTTAACGTTTGTGAAGTGTCATTACCCACAAGAGTTGTAGATGTGAAACTTCCTGTACTTGGTAGAGCAAAAGATCTAATTCCAGCACCAGTAGATACACCAGATATTTCAAACTTTGCTTTCTTATCAGGGTTCTGATCGTCTGCTAAGAAGAAACTGACATCCTGAAATTCAGCAGGTCCGTTGACAAGGAACTTTCCAGATCCCTGTGGTCTCATATCTATGTTTACGTTAGATGACGTTGTGTCACCCGCAATCATTCGTATCGTAGCAGATCCGTCAGCGTTATTTTGCTTCTTATAGTACATACTAGATGTACCGAAAGCAATACCTAACTCATTATATGCGTCTTGATATAAACCTGTGTCCCTATCCAAATCGAAACATAATCCTGGTTGTGACTGGGATCCTGCTCCAACTCCTTTGAAAATCTGATTGATCTTCGCTTTCCTGTTAGGAATCAGTGGGTCTGATATAACGACTGGAAGAATTGCTTCTCCTGTCAATACAGCATCTGCTAGAGTATCTAATTGTGAAATTCTTTTTGTTCCCACGTACTCAAGCGTTATTTAATACAGTTTTATTTATATCACTTCTTTCTTGGTAAAATATTTTTTGATGACTTCGATCTGATCGTGGTACTTTGCAATCATATCTAATTCACCTTCTATCGCTTCTACAACGTTAGAATGTTCTCCAATACCAGCAGAATTGTTCAAATATACTTCCACGTTAGCAATATGTTTTTGCATATCACCGTTAGCGTGTGCCAGTAATGCTTTAATAAGTGTGTCTCTCATAGTGTTCAAATAACTTATATATCATAACATATTTAATATGGAATGTCTTCATCTTGTACACCTTCTAACAGGTCATTTATCTCAAACACAAGAGGATGACATTCTTCCATAATAAGATACTGACTTACGTGATAAAGTTCTTCTAACGTGTATTCGTGAACTTCCTGACACGCTTCTATAAGATCTATATCTGGATTATCAATTTCCTCAAAAGTAAATGGTAGTCCATTAATGAACCACATTTGTACACATCCTACATTCTTTAGAATGTGATAGTCTGATGTTACCTTGTACATTTTGTAAACCTAAAAGGACCTTTTTCAGAACCCCAGAGCAACTGTCCATCTTTACGTCCTTTATCTGACGTAATAAACTCATCTTTAGTAAGTTTTGCTTGCGTATCTATTTCAACACCCTCTTTGCTTATCCATCCCTTTTCAGTTTGACCTACCCAACCATCAGGTGTTTGTGTCCAGATAGTGTCTGCTGACTTCTCATCACCGTTATATGTTTCTAAGATGATAGAAGTTTCTGTTTCTATTAGTTTATGTGTTCTTGCTCTGTAGGGTTGTGATTGACCTTGATAGTCATACCATTGCTTTGTATGTAGAACACCGTTTTCCCAATACCATAGGTAATGTACATATGCAAAACTAGCGGGTGCTAATTGTGCTTGCTTCAAATTATGCCAGTGATGTACCAGCATATTGGAAAATTGATCCATTGATCTGAATTATGTATGCTTAAAAATAAATGGAGAAGGTACAACACCCCATTTGACTTTACCACTTCCATCTACTCCTTTGTCCAAAGAAGTAAATGTTTCTGAGTCTAATGAAATTCTAGACTCAACCTTTATACCGTTATGATCTACCTGACCATCTGTCTTACCAACATATACTCCTGCTTCAGATTCAGTAAATTCTATTGTAATATTACTTTCAACAATTAAAAGTTGAAGTTTATCTTCACCAGGATATTGAGACAACCAATGAGTTCTTTCTCTATATGTTTCACCGTTCCAATGATACCACTGTTTAGATGATAAAATACCATCGTGATTTAAAAACCAATCATAATGCACGTGTGCAAACTGATTTGGTTGACACTGTGCTTGGTGTAGGTTATCCCACTTATGAAGTAAACATTTTATAAAATGATTTTTGTCTATCATAGATCATTCATTGCCTCTCTCGTTAAATCTGACGCAAAGTTTGCGACATCAGTTTGTGGTGGTAGACCTCCAATACCAGATGTAGGTAAAGGTCCTTGATGATATTCTGCTGCTTTTTCTCTCTCACGTAGAGCATCATCAACTTGTGCTGCCTGTGTATTTGCAACAGGTGTGATGAGAACGTTTCCATCGGGAGTTTCTATCACAAAGGGTGTACCCCTTGCTGCTAATTTTAATGTGAAGGAAATGTTCTCCACTACTTCTTCTACTGTTAATCTGTTCATAAAACAAAACACCTCATATCTTCGGGCATAATTTCTTTAATGACTGATACTACCTCTGCAAATCCTTTTGCTCCATCTTCGTCCCAACTAAACCTAACTTTTTCAATATTCCCATCATCGGACTGAAGGGAAAGTGTTCTGGTTCTAATGTTGATCCAAACATAGGTTAACCACTCATTGTGTATGTTGTATGTAGTTTCCATAAGAAAAATAAATGATTCAGCGTTAAGACAATGTAAAATCTCACCGCCTTCTGGTTCTTTCATTCTATCGTCCCATTAAAGGTACACAAGATATTGCTGTAAAACCTGTTGAGTTTTCAGCAATTTGAATTGCTTCGTTTTTGTCAGCAGCGTTGTCCACCACCCATTCCAAAGGTGAACTGGCACGAGGTCTACGAAGTCTAACGAGATAGTTGTTTTTCATAAACTAAGTATAACATCAATTTAAGAAAATGGGTAGTCCTATTATTTGAGTTGGTCCTCCTGCACACCCTACAACCATTTTTCCTGCTCCAACGTTATATCTTGCTTGTCCTACTGGAACTACGTTTACAATACCACCACCAGGTCCTGCTGCTAGTTCTCCGATAACTCCTTTTGCAGCAGTAACAACTGTCATATGTCCACCTTTTGCACCTACTACTGTATCTAACATACCACCACCTTTTGCACCTGTTTCTGCAATACGAATATGTGCTGCTGGCATTGGTGATAGACCAATACCTGTTCCACATATGGTGATATCAGGTCCTTTTATAATAGAAAGTCTACCTGTGATTGCTGGTAATGGATTCATTGTTGCAATCATAACAAAGTGTGCATTAGCAATAAATTCTGTCTTCCATTGACATTCGTTAATAATCTCACCAGAGATTGAATTCATTAATGATGCAGACTTAACTGTTGTTGCAGTAGCATTGAGATCTAAGTTGTTTACAGCATTTACTGTTGTGTTTGCTGTTTGTGTTTTCCAATCACCTTCTATTGCTAAGTCATAATCAGAGGAGTATGTTGTTGACGCTTTCTGTTGTTGTGAATTTGGATTGCCACTATCATCAGTTCCAACACCTTGTGATATATGTTCTGTTCTAGTTCCTAATACTTCAACGTTGAAGTTACCCATAACTTTAAGAGTGTAATCACCCTCAATAGTTACAGTCTTATTACCTTTAACAGCACAACAGTCATCACCACCAATAATTGCAGTATTATTACCAGGCATATTAAGATGTTGATCACCCATTGCAGTAGCAATCGTAGTTTGACCACCAGCGTGTGTAACAATAGTTTTTTCTTTTCCTTTTGTATTGTCCTGTATGACAGCAGCACCATTTAAAAATGTTGTTACCTGTGTTGCATACGAATCAATACCCTGCATCAAATCAGAGAAATAATCTCCTTTAGTTTTTGATCCAGTGTATCCACCATCAGTACCATATGTACCTGTGTTAATTTCTATTTCTTGTTGTAAATATTCTGGAACTGAAGCACACTCACTTGTACCAAACAAAGGCAACCAGAACTTTTGTTTCGGTGGCGATAAACTTCGTCCACAATCTTTATTACCAAACAGTGATGTGATAATACCGATGATGATGCTTATTAATGAACCCCAGTTAATCTTAGAGAAATCAAATGCAAAGAGTGATTTTAATGCACCAACAACTTTTCTTGCTACTCCTGCAATATTTTTAGCAACTGCGATAGCAGCACTTACCTTCTGTGCTACTCCTGCTACTTTTCCAATAGCACCTTGAATCTTTCCTATAACAGCGTTTACTGTATCGTTTACTTTATCAGCGATACCACCGATAACTTTATCTACTATATTACTTGCGATTGAATCAGCAAATGAATCTATATTATTGATAGCACCGTTAATAGCACCTAGAATATAACTTGCTTCAAAGTTACAGAACAGTGCTGTTATCTTACTTGCAAGTGATAACAACTTACTAATGATACCAAGTGGAGCAATACTAGAGAGTGCAGATGTTACACCACCTATCAATGCAGAGATTTGTTCTGCTAGTAACTGCTTCAAAGATGACATTACACCAGTGATGGAGTTAGCAACAAACTGTTTGACTTTTGCCAAACTGGTTACTATGATGTCGTTCTTAACTTTTTTACCTGTAATGAGAGAAACGAGATTACCATCTCTACCTTGTGCTAGTGAACCACTGAGATTACCTAATTCGGTAAGCATTCTATCAAGGTCTTTATCAAACCCTTCTCCTGTAGGACCTCCAATACCATCAGCAATACCAAATGCTTCTGCTGGTATTTTTAGTGGGTTGGTAGCATAATGACCTGGTGACATTTGTTCAAGAATCGAAATGACACCACGTGATTTTTCTTCACCACCTTGTTCATCGCCAGGTGTATCTCCACCAATGACAGTAAACTGATTACCACTATGAACTGTCTCTCCTGTAATTGCTTTAGATTGAGGATTCATTTCCTCATCTGTTAGTGCTTCTTTACTATCAGCAACTACTGTAGCAGATATTTGTTCACCTGTTTCTGGATCTCCATCAGAACTCTTTGAGTCACTGAGGTTTCTCATACCGTGTATCGACCCCATAACAACAGGTAACTGTGCTTCTTCACCATCAAGGAAGAAACCAAGAACCGTAGCACCTACTTGTAACTGAGTCGAAGTACCAGTATTCTTGATACCCGCTTGGTCTGTAGGTAATAAAACAGATGACCACGGTAGTGCATCTGTTGGGATGTCATCTTTATATGCTACTTCTCCGTGACCTGTATACCAACCGACAATACGAACTTTGACCCTACCAATCTTTTGGGGATCTTTAATGGATTCGACTTCACCCACCCACCAGGTGAATCCGTCCCTACCCATTACGTCAGTTTTTCCGATTACATCAATACGTGCCACGATTAACTATAAGAAATCCATCCTGTTACTATGTATTTATCCTCTTTAGGAGCAGGAACTCCGTGATGAACGTGAGTCCAATCACACGGCCATAACAAAGTCAACCCTTTTTCAGGTTTCATTGACAGGTCTTGGTGTACCCACTGGGTTTCTCCACCCTCTTCTACATTGTTTAGATACGTCATCCAGACTAAGTGTCTAAAGGATGTAGTTTTATTTGATCCTACTCTCTCAGTATGAGGTTGAGAGAATGCTTCACCAGGTTTGTAATGTTGAATATTAAATGGTTCTATTACTTCCAAATCTGCCATCGATGCCCAAGGATACTGATCAATGTATAGTGTGATAGCACCTTGAATAGCATCAAGATATTTGACGATACGTGGATCCTTTATGAATGAAGGAACCGCCATATCTGTTGAGTTTTTAATTATAGGATCTACTCCACCAGAATACTCACCTTTTACTTTATCCAAGTAGGTACAGTCATTGTAGAATTCCATAACTCCATCAACGATGTCCTCATCTATGTGTCCTCCAGCAATGAAGGATTGTACTGCACTCATAATATAAGTTTAAGTTATTATTATTTAGTCGTCATAAACCAAACATTCTGGTTCATCTGGGTGCATATCGCAGAATAATTCTAAAGCATTAGGGTCGTGATGATCTCCTGCTTCAATCTCATCTTTGTGATGCTCTGCATAGACTTCTAACTCGTGTAACTCTTCCTTATAGTGTCTGCGTGCAGCAGGACTTGTAGTGGGGTCGTCAACGATCTTTTGATCTTTTTTGATGTGATCTTCTATTGTTTTCATATTAGTTAGGTGTTTGAACTGAGTCTTTAGATAGCTTCAAAAACGTGGTTATTCCTTCACGTGTGTAAGAATGTTCTAAACCTGTTACTAGATAGAGACCAGAATAAATTGGATCTGGTACAGTTCTATTTTCTTCTTTAGAAGAAGATGGAATCAAACATTCAATAATCATTCCTACATACAATCCTACATTACCAGGTACAGTAATGTCAAGTGAAATAGCATTTAATAGTTGCCAACGAGAGTAACTATATGCTGACGCACTAATAGTATCATAGTCCATATTACCAGCAGACCCTGTAGAATCTTTGTCATTCTTAGAATCTTTCATACCTGGTAAGGCACGAATCTTAGTACGTGTAGGATTACTATCCTCAAAGTATTTAGGCTTTATCTTAGGATAAGGAAACTGATCGTTTAAAATAGCACCCGCTTCTTTAGCAATCCCAAACACAGAATTGAGACCCATATGTAACGGTGGATTGATAGATCCAGCACTTTTACTTTCATCTTCACTAGAAGATGATGGTAAATTTCCTGATGTTAGTGCTGGTAATTTTATACCAATCACAGTATTACTATAGGCACCTGTTCTCATTTTTTCAAGATGGTTAGCCCTGTCGGGAAAGTTTATACTTTCAATCTTATATGTGTTATCTGTGCTATCACCCACGTTTGCTTGTTCGTATGTGTATACTGGGTGATTTTCTTTTGTAGGATTTTTATCAGAGCAGTGCCAATCTAATGTATGAAAATAATAACCGTGTTTGTTTTCATAAAAAGTATATCCAGCTGTCTGTGTCTCTTCACTTACGATCTTATCTTGAATGTATGATATAGCATCAAATGGTCTCCAACTGGGTGAAATAAAATTAAAGTTACCCTTAGATGGCTCAAAAGAATATGTTTTACCACTTGATTTAAGATGTTCTTTTAATATACTTTTAACGTGTGATGATCCACTATTCTCTCTGAATACTTTAAACACCTTGTTACTTTCATTGTTCATCATCTCTGGTGATACAGTGAAGAGAACATATGCTTGTGCTCTTTCAGATTTAGTTACGGCACCTATCTTAAAAATTCTTTGACTGATGTTAAGTGGTAAACCAGGTGAACAGTCACTCTCTATTTCTATCTCAATAAGTTCATTACCAGTCATACCACTGATAATATCTTTAGTATCTAATATAGCAAATTCCATTCTAAGAGAAGGAACATCAATAGATTCAAAGTATCTCCAACCAGAACATATATTACGAATATCTAGAACACTACCTTTCTCTGGTGATATATCATCAGTCATAGTAGTATTGTCCCCATCATCTAGCATAATGAGGTTGAACTTAGTTAATTTATATCCTTTGGGTTGTGCGTCAGACATTATAAACTACTGAGTGGTGCAGATCCTTCAGCACTTCGACCAAATCTACTGAATAGGTAATCCGTAGCAGGATTACGTGGACTTTCTTGTACTATTGGCATTGATGGTGCACCATCATCAATAATTGTCTTAGAGTCAGGCAATACCATAGCATCTGCAACGATTGTTTGTATAGAATCTTTCATATTTGCACCTGATGCTTTAGATGCTGCTGTTTTTACTTTACCATATGCTGCTTGTAATAGTTTGCCAACTTCTTTAGGATCTGGGCTGACTGCTTGGAATATAGGTGCAACTGCATTGATCACTGGATGTGACATAATGACAGGTTCTACCTTGTCAGCAACACGTCCAACGAGACTCTTCATTGCTTTGAACATACCACCTGTAGAGAGCTCAGGAATATTTCCAAGATGAACAGTCCTTGCCATAGTAGGTGCTATCTGCCCACCATCACTAAATTGTGGCATCTTAAATCCCATAGATGATGCTTGTTGCATACGTGATGCAGTCAAACCAGGATTCATACGGGTGTGTGGCGTATCAAACGGGATAACAAATCCACCAGATGAACGTTTTGCAACATACTCTACACCGTGACCTATGAAATCAACCTGTGTTCCATTGAGTGATACAGGATAACCACTCATCGGACCTGATATCCATCCCCCAGCTGACATTTGTTTTACATTATCACCATCACCTGTTGGTGTAACGTCAGTGCTTGGCACCATCTTAAGTAATGCTGTAATACCTTTGAATAATAATATCAAAGGTCCGAGAACAATTTTACCCATCTGTTCTGCTATGTTCATTAACACTGGTAGATGTGGTTTTATAAACTTTGTAATGTTATCAATCACAGGTCCCATTGCCACAAACATATCCTTAAATGCTTTCATTACTGGATCAAATATCTTCTTAACAAACGCCATTATCTTACCAAATACTTCTTTTACAGTATTGAAGAAATCTTTTGCTATAGGTCCTAAAAACTTACCTACGTTTTTACCAAGGAAACCACCTAAAGCACCACCGATAGCACCACCTATAGGACCTGCTATCTGATTACCTATCATAGCTCCACCAGTTGCACCAACTCCTGCTCCGACTCCCCCACCTATCGCTGCTGACTGTCTATCTTCTTCATCTATAGATTCATCACTCATTATATCGTTATACGAAGCAACACCAGCTATTGCACCAAGACCCAACTGTCCTACAATATTACCACCTAAGAACTTCGCCATATTCATTATACCCTTTCCTACAAGGGATAACATTGACGAGAACGCTTTGACAGTTGCTATTGGACTTGTTAAGAAACTTAGTCCTAACAATGCTGCTGATGCAGCACCCATTAATTTGGCAGCACCTTTCAGTCGATCCCACCAATTACTTTTTTCACCAAATGTTTGATCCCACGTTTTTCCTATCCAATCAACAAGTCTTGTAAATGTTGTAAACATCCACTTAAAAAATTTACCAACACGATCAAATGTTCTCTGGAGATTTGCTTGATTCTTAGGATCACTCAACCATTGCAAAGCACTGAATACAATTAAATTCTTAAAGAGTTTCCATAGATGACCAAGGAAACCAATACTAGCTTTAGCAATATTACCAACTATCTTCTGTGCATTACTTGTTATTGCTTCTATTCTATTTTCTCTTGCTTTATCTCTCGCTAATGCTGCTGCCTTTCTAGCATCCTCCATCTCTGCGACCATACCATCTCGTAGAGATTTTACAACAACACCAAGACTATTGACAGTAGCACCCAAAGAGTTAACTGCCTTTACAGTTACTTTAAAGCTCTTTGCATTTATCCTACCTGTCGGTGGAGTTACATTTTTATAAAACCTAATCTTAGATACTGCCATTTATACAAGACCTACTGAGGATGTTTTAGAAAGAACTGGAGTACCTTCACGTATGACCTGTACTTCTTTCTTAGATTTAACCAAAGGTTGCATAACAACTATCGTTTGTACACCACTTGTCAACTCTTCACCAGCGAGTGCTTCGGATCTATTTTTCATTTCAGCACTGGTGTTATTTAGTTTATCAGGTGGTAATGTTTCAATAGGTTTGTTAGGTGTACCAAATAGACCAGGATATATCTTTGTAGGATCTAAATGCTCATTGGTACCCATCTTATAAACATCAAAATGTAAATGTGTATCATTGATATCTCTACCAATTTTACTCATATCAACAAGGTTTCCTATCTTCTGTCCTGCTTTGATATGATCACCAACTGCGACTGATGGTAACATATGCAAATATCTGTGATCAAATCCATCAGCACTTCTTATCATCAACCCTGCCATATAATTTAAAGTGTTATCATATTTCTCTTTCAATACTTGACCACCAGTTAAAGCAACAACGTCAATAGCAGGGTCAGCTCCAAATGGAGGTTTCTCTGTTAAGTCAATACCTGTATGTGCACCATAACTACGTGGTGCACCATAACGTTGACCTGGTTGTGCTGCCCATCTTCCCATAGGTAATGGGAAAATCTTTGCATTGGAAACAGTTACATTCTTCTCTAGCGGTCCTCCACCATCTTCAAGACTATTAACTAATGCTTCTGCATCCTTTGCTTTCTGTTCAGCATAAGGAATAAGAACATTTGTCCAGTGATCTATCTTTTCATCAATAGTAGAACCAAATGGATGTCTGTGACCGTTCATTATATTCATACCTGGTGCACCATTACTGGTTTTAATAACACCATCAACTCCTGTCCATATACTTCTCTTACTACCACCTTCCTCAGCTTTCTTTTTCTTAAGATCAGCAACTTGTTTACGTAAACGTTTTACATCCTCGGTTTCATTAACTAATTGTGCAGATGCCTTAGATTCTTCTGATCCAAATGTTCTTTGGAAGTAATTAACTGTACCTCCTACAACATTTTGACCAAGATTAATAAGATACATTAGTTTCTCAAATACTGCCTTTAGACCTGGTGAATTTAAAAACTCATTTACTTTCTTAACTGCTGCTTCTGCTACTGGTTTCAACATATTCCACACAGTTTTTAACGCTGGAACGAGTGCATCTATCATATCTCTAACAGAGTCAATCAAAGGTGTAAGATATGCCTTCCATAAAGGCATCATAATCTCACCTATGAATTTCTTTATAGGTTTTATTATAGGTGTTATAGCATCACCTACAAATGCACCAATCTTATCTCCTAGAAATCCACCTAACAAGTTACCAACAATAGGACCAAAAGGACCTAGTATCGGTGTTAACAATGCAGTCAACGCTGCACCACCCACAGCAGCACCAATACCACCACCAATCGCTTTCTGAGCTGAGTCTCCTGATTGCAATCTTGTAATTGTAGCAGTAGCACCCGCTAAGAATGGCATACCTTTAGAAAGGAAACCAGTTGCTTTACCCTGCATAAACCTACCCGCCTTGACTCTAGTAAGACGTTTAAGTCGTAACATTCTTGTTCTTCTTGCTCTTATTCTATTTCTCATATTACCGAATCTTTTGACTCGTTTCATTCTCTCATTTCTAAGTTTCTTGATATTTTGTGCTCTCTTTAATTTTTTACCCCAAGAAGTTTTTCCTACAGTGTTCTTGTAAAACTTAACTAAACTTTGATAATCACCTATTAATTTCCAAGGTTGCAATACTCTAGTCGCAACAAAAAAGGCACCAAGACCACCAATGATCTTAAGTGCACCCATTATCAAACTCTTTTCACCAAATGCCTCCATTATCCAGTTGACACCTGTATTCAATATCTTATAAACACTACCCAACCATTTACCTATTAAAGGTAAACTAAAATCAAGAATACCTTTAAATTTAGGATTTGATAGTAAATCTAGTAGAAACCACGTTCCTACCTTCATAGCAATCCATTTAAAAGGTTGCAACAATTTATTCAACCACTTAGTTGCATTTTTAGCAACTCCACTTTTTTTAGATTCTGACTCTACTGCTTTTTCTGTGTCTGATTCTAACTTATTCTCAGTATCTTTATCTTTCTGTAAATTTGCTTCGTCATTCTGATCTTTCCAATATGCCAACCTCTGATTGTGCATATCAGCAAATATTGCTCCAATATCTTCCACGACAAAACCCATCCTGTTGATGGCAAATGTAAATCCTTGTACAGGATTTTTTGCAGTGCCTACTTTCTCAGGAATAAACTTTCGTATGTTTAGCGGTCTTGCCCCTTCCATTAGAGTTGTTGTCCAGGAGGTGAGTTTTGAAAGTCTTGTTGTTTTTGTCGTCTTTCTTCTTCACGAAGATAACGTATCAACAAATTCACATAAACATCTCTTTCCCACGGAATCATATTCTCAAGTTCTGTAAGACTATACTTATGATGTTGCATCAAAGCAAAATTAGTCTCATACAGATTCATCATCGAATCGTGGGATAGGGCTACTCGAAAAAAGCTGCTAGTCCCTCTAGTGTAACTGTACTTTTTACTTCAGTCTTTGGATTGAATACCTCGATCTCGTGAGATAACTTTGGCATCGTTTCAAAGAATTTCTGAACTGATGTAAACTGCTGTGAATTCATACTTTCAAAGAACTCTACTAACTCTGCCTTTTTATAAGACTTTGCTTCGTGAAGTTCCTCACCGTCAGCAATAGTATCAGTACAATCTGCTGCTAGTTTGAATACATCTTCAAGACCAGGATTATCTGATAGATTATTTTTCACAAAACTATCCAAAGATGGATATTTCATAGTTAAGGTGATCTGATCAGTTAATTTAATCACATTAGTATGATCTTTTGGGATTTCAACTTTAACTTCATCCAAGTTGACTTCTACTTCAACTTGTGTTTTTTCATCATCAGGGCAAGTTAGTTTAAATTCACTAACTTCACCTACAGATTTACCACGAATTTTTAAGAATAGATATTCAATATCAAATGTAGCAAGTTCACTTAGATTCTTGACATTTGTACAATTCTTGATAATCTCTTTAACTGCCTTGATCATCTCTTTGTTATTTTGAGTTTCCATTGCCATATAAAGCAATTTCTCTTCTCTAACTAGAAATGGTCGATAGGTGACTTTCTGACCTCTTGGCAGGGTGCATTCATAGTCTGGAATGCTCAGTTTTGGTAAAGGCATATTTAAGGGGAGTACAACTCAGTAGAATTATTTAGACACCAAAGGCAGAACCTATTTTGATGTCATCCATAGTTTTTAAAACATCTTCAGTTAAAACAGTGTCATTTGTCCACTCATTAGGTTTCTTTATCTTGGCAGAGAACCTATATCTTTCAAATTTAAAGACAACATCCATCTTAACTAAACCGTTTTGTTCATTGGTAAATGTTAATTGACCCATATTCGTCGGAAAACAACCAACGAACTGGAAAACACCTACCGATCTATTCATTCTTGTTTCAAACTTCTTACCATTAACAACTTTTTGTGCTAAAACATTAGATCCTCTTTCCCATTTCTCTACAAATATATCTGCTGTATAATCGTCATAGAAACCAACTCTATTTTCTGAGTCTGGTGCCATTGCTTGCATCCATTTCTCAAAGAAGTTTCTATGCCACATATTTTTAGTGGTTATGAACGAAATAGTAAGTTCGTTAGGAATTTGTCCAGTTGCATAAGTACGCTGAACACCAACATTTTTAATATCTCCCGTGGTGACTCCACGAGAAGGTATAGTAACATTATCTGCAAAATAGTTAACCGCTTTGTATATTTCTTGACTTTGGGCTTGACTCCAACCTTCCATTGCAGCGAATACTAAAGGGAAACCAATCCACGCAGCATAAAGATTACCTAAAGTCGGTTCATAGGCACCTGTACTTACAATATCTTGAAAATTAATAAACGAATTAGGTACTTTCAAACTAACTCTCCTTTTTTAAGTAAAACACTTGTTGGAACTGCTGTATCTCGACCAAATGTTGTAATGTGAAACTGTTCAGATGGTATTTGACCAATATCATCCCATTCAGAGTCTGGAACGACTAACATACTACTTCTTACATTACTCCTTAAGTATTTATGTATAGTTTGTGGTGGTGCTGCTGGAGTAAATCCATATTTACGAAGTTCTGGTCTCATATAATGAACATTAGCACCCCAGAAATGTTCATCAGATTCACCATATATGTAAACCATAGGATATTTATCCCAAAATTTCATAAGTTCTTTATTATCGTCCTCTGGGTCATATGCAAAAGTAATTGCTGTACCAGGCGTTACACCGTCAGCACCTAAACCCATATCAAATAGTGCTTGAAAAAGTTGTGTTCTCCACCAATTTGATGATTGTGCTCTTCCTTGTGATTTAGTTTGTATGTCTGTGAAAACACTCATACTCTTAATTCGTTTTCTGTTAATATAACAAACTGCATTCTACGATCCTTACAGTATTCTTTTGCTGCTTTCCATTTTGCTTGATTTACACCATATGTAGCAACTTCCTTCAAAAACTTCTGAGTTTTACGTTTTTGAGTTGCTGGTGCTTGTGTTTGTGCAAATGGTTTAATTTCGATAATTCTTTTTGCGAGTCCTCCACTTTTGGTGCGAGACTTGACATAAAAATCAGGAAAGTAACGATGAAACCTACCATCGATAGGACTTCTATAAGGAATGATAATCTCTTCACTGCCCCACTCTATAACGTTTTCATTTAGGTCACACCACCCCATAAACTTTCTTTCCCACAAACTTCTATAAATAATGTTTGTAGGATCCCCTTTGTACTTGCCAGGATATCTTGGTTTGAATCTTCCCGAATAAGTTTTATAGGTCATAATGTCAGCACCGCTAGTATATCCAAGACAGTTACCTCGTCAAGTTCCATCCTCAGATAAGTATATTGACCAAGGTGATAATGTCGAAACAAAGGTGATAGATTATCTGAAAATTCAGATATACAACACCCAAGGGGAGAATGGTGCAAACCCATATAACTGGGCTGCTGGTGGAGGTGGGTTTAAAGAACCCTTTAAAGGATTAGATAATAAATCACTTTATAAGACTATTTATCTATATCTACCAACAGGTATAAAAGAGAATTATCAAGCACAATATAACGAAGCATCACTTGGTGCTATTGGTGCAGGAGCATTGCAAGGATTACAAGGTGATATGAATCCTGTTGAAGCTTTACAAAAAACAGCAGGAACTGTAAAACCAGAATTTGTTATGAATACTGCTGCATCAGCACTTGGTACAGTTAATAGTTCACTTGGACTTAATAATAGTATGGATGCGGGGGGTTTAACTGCTATTGCTACCAAGAAGATTTTTAACCCCTATGCAGAGGTAACATTCAAGGGTGTCAACTACAGAGAACACCTTTTCAATTTTAAAATGGCACCTCGTAATATACAGGAAGCAAAAGAGTGTAGAGAGATAATTGAATGTTTAAGACGTGCTATGTTACCAGCATCAGAAGCAGGAGATGATGCAAAAGATTTTCAACTGTTCAATAGTGAAGGTGATAAGGAAGGCGAACCAAATGCTGTACAACAGGCATTGACATCAGAATCTGGAACTATTAGTGGTGCTAGATGGTTGACAATACCTGATATTTTCAGATTATCACTTGTTAGAGTCAGAGCAGACGATGCTGGTGATGATACTGTTAAATTACAAACTTTGAGACCAAAAGCATTGTCAGAGATAGTCAAATTTCCTACAAAATGTGTTTTAACACAAATGGACGTTGATGTTACACCTGACGGTCAATATAACTCATTAAAAGGTCTTGGTGCTGGAAATGAAGAAGATTATGGACCTGCTGCTATGAATTTACAGTTGAGTTTCAAAGAAACATCATTTATTACGAGGGATATGATCTAATGAGTTATTTTAGGTATCTACCAAAAGTATATGTTCGTAATAGGACGATTCAAAATGGAGTTCATCCATATGAGTTAACTGTTAACATATTTCGTCGTATAAAAATAAGAGATGAACTACAAGGTGGTCTATTAGGTTTCACACAATATGAAATAGGAACTGGTGAAAGACCTGATCAAGTTGCATCACGAGTATATGGTGATTCTGGTTTAGATTGGATAGTATTGCTTGTTAACAACATAATCAATGTGTATGAGGACTGGCCACTAAATCGTGTTGATCTATACAAGTACATAGAGGAAAGATGGGGTGATCCTGATCAAATTGTACATTATGAGTCATTAGAAATTAAAGTTGGTAATGATGTAGTATTCCCAGAAGGTGAGATAGTAAATGAAGACTTTAGTTATATTAAAACAGATGGAAGTGTAATACCTAAGTCACAGTGTAGAAGAGCAGTGACATTTTATGAGAGAGAAGAAAGAAAGAATGAAGAGAAAAGAAATATCTATTTACTACGATCTGAATATGTAACTGACTTTATTAATGAATTTAAGAAACTTTCCAAATACTTACCACACGCTGAAATTGATGATGATGGTAATAAGAAAACCGAAACAACTATTGCTGAAGAATTCATAGGTATAAGTACTTATAGAAAACCATCTCAATCAACAGCATCTACTGGATCTGCGTCAGGTGGTGGTTCAAGTACAGCATTGATTTCATCAGGAGCATCAGGAGGAAGTACAAATGGTACTACAACGTCAACAGCAACCACAACGACAACAACGACCTCTACCACAGGAAGTGAAAGTTCGTATACCGCACCCGCAGCAAACGAGTCAACAGAATCTTCATCATCCAGTTCCTCGTCAAGTAGTAGTTCGTCTTCATCGTCTTCCTCTTCGAGTTCATCTAGTTCTAGCAGTGGTTCATCTGGTGGTTACTACGGTGGAGGGTATTAAAGACCTAGTGAAAAGTCCAAAGCTTTCTTAGCAGTATTGAATAATCTAACCCTGCGTTTGTCTTTCACATAAGGTATATGCACAGAAAATCCCAGAAGATCTCCTTTGAGTTCATCTGGGATTCCTATTGGTTGAACAAAAAATATTCCTGCGTGTGCTACAACACGGTATCCGATCTGCACGAAACCTAACTCTCTAAGAGCACACTCTAATCTGAGTGAATCATTTCCGTCTTGTAAGAGCATACGGTAAACCGAACTATACTCTATGTATACGGAGAGGTCACTACATTACCTTTTGTCTTTCTGTAAGATGCAACATCAGGGTCAGGGTCTAACCACTTGACGTATTCTCTATCTTCTAGTGCCATATCAAGTTGTATCGCACTGTCGAGATAAAACATATCTCTATACCTGTCTGTTAATTCGTTCCATTTTTGGATACGATAGTCAGGTTGTCCATTTGTTTCAAGTAAACCGTTCTCAGTGAAACGGTATGGAAATCTTTCGTGAATTACTTTCATTAGAAGCACCAGTTGTCGTCTTTATAGAAGTAGCAAGGAACACCGTGTTCGTTATGTTCATTGGGTCTAAAGAGTGGTTTTCTATGGTAATGGTGATTGTGGTGATAATAATATCCAGATTCCCAAGGTCGTGTCGGAACTGGAGCATACCAACAATTAAGTTTACCAGTGAAACCGTCTCGGACACAGTGAGTCGGTTCCACCTCGAAACCATCAGAAGTCCTAACGCTATGTGCCCCCGCAGGAGCAGTAATTAGTGCTACAACAGCGAGGGCAAATAGTTTTTTCATTAGGTCTTTCCTTTAGTCTTCATTTGCTAGTTTAGCAAAATAAGACAGTGCTTCGTCCTCTTGGGGGACACTTTCTGAACTGGCATCCTCTGTCCAATCAGTTGTAACTGGAGCAGATGCAGTTATAGTTGCAGGAGCAAGTTCTTCATCAATAGTATCAGTATCGATACGAGGAGCAGACTTAAGAACAGTGTTTAAACGTTCTTGTAGTTCTTCGTATGTTTTGAACTGATCAGGTGCAGTAAACTCACTTAAGTCGTGTGCTGCATTGAAGATCTCTTCGAGTTTTGTATCATCGAAGTTTCCAAGAGTAGCAGGAGTTGTAAATGCTGAGTCATCATAGTTCCAGAATCCTGCAACTTGTTTGATCTTCAATTTGAAGTCAGCACCTTTCCATAAATCGAAAGGACTAAAAGCGGGTTCTGGATCGTAATCGTTCTCAGTGGGTTGCATCTTTGCCATTATCTTGTCAAAGATTCTCTTCCCATATTTGTATAGAAATACTTTACCCTCATTCTCAGGGTTCAATGGGTCTTTTACAACATAGATGTTACTGTAGTAAGAGAGTTTTCTCTTTTGTCTACGTGCAGTATCTTTATCTGACTCAAGACCTGTATTCCATAAGGAACTGTTGAGTGCTGATACTGGGTCTTTCTTACCTATTGTTGTAAGAGAGTTTTCAATATACCAACCTCCAGATCCTTGGAAAGCGTGACTCCAAACTTGTGCCCAAGGGAGTTCGCATCCTTCTGGTTCTGGTAGGAATCTGATAACAGCAAAACCGTTACCTGATTTATCTACTTGTGGTTTCCAGAAGCGTTCATCAACCTTCTTTCCTCCACTGTTCATCTTCTCAATCTCTTTTGTTAGATTGGAAAATTTACCAGACTTTTTCTTTAAATTTGCGAATGACATTTGTACGTATTTAATAGTATTTTTTGGATGTACTACCTATAAAAGGTAACATATTATTTAGGCTTTGTCAAGTTCTTTTTTAAAATCTCTTAACTTATCTTCCATTGAACAAAGTAAGTCGTTGAGTGACTTTCCATTACCATAAATTTTAGACATCTCATCTATGTGATGTTTTATTTCTGCTGCTTCTTTATCCTCAGAAGCTAGTAAACCAAGTCTTGCATAGAAAACTTTTTGTTTAGCAATAAGAGTCATAGTTGCATCAATATGCTCTCGTTTACCATCATCATTCATTTTAGGATAGTCTATAGATAATCTTGCGAGATCCATATAAAGTTTTTCCATTTCTCTAATCTCTTGCCCTATAATAGGAGACTTATAGAATGGGTCGGTCATATTGGGAGAACTCCTCTACTTGTACGTTTAACATAGTTTAGTTGTTGGGCATTAAACTTAATTTTGTCCTTCAGAGGTTTTGAGATGAGTTTGTTGACAGTTTCAACTTCAATGTCCAAGTCATCACAGACAACTATGACAGCATCGATATAGTTTACAAGTCCATCGCTATTTTTTACAACTTCCTCAACCATACCTGAGAATTTTGCTTGCGTCATAAATTTGTCTTTGTATTCTTTCATTTAATTGTTTTGAAGTAATCGGTTACGTATGTTTTTAATAGTTGATAATAATAATTAAGATCATCTTTTATAATGACTTGCATAGAACCATCTTCTATTGCAATTAAAGTAACTATCTTGTCTACCTTAACACCACATCTCTCGTAATACATTACAGCGTATGCAGTTTCTTGTACAAAATAGTTTTCAATCCACGCTTCCTTCTTTACTTTAGTAGATGTTTTAAAGTCAATGACCGATAGAGTGTTGTCAAACTCTGCTATGCAATCAACTCGTCCTGCTAACATTAACTTATCAGAATAGAGAGGTGACTCTAGAAGATGAATGTTATTGATACGATTTAAAGTCTCTTTAGCGGTTTTAAACATAAAATATGCTAGTGGAGATTTTTCATCGTACTTTACTTCTTCGTTCTTCAAATAACATTCTACCATAGAATGAAATTTATTGCCACGTGCTGTTGCTCTACCTGATATCTTGTTTGCTTCTTCCTCACCTACTCTCTTCCTCCAACGGACGATATCCTTAACTTTTTTATGACCTGTAACAGTAGTAACAGATGGGTACCATTTACCTTCACCAACCTCATAGAGTCGGTGTTTTTCCTTAGTAACCGCTTTCATTTCAGTCAAAGGGACAGGAGGTCCCACCATATTAAACATTAACCAAATCCTAGTTGTATTTTGGAAATTAGATACTCTTTTACAAGACCTGATCTAACGATATCATCGAGACCAAACTCAACGATGTCAAAAGAATCTAATGCTTGTAGGATTTGCATAAAATCTAAGATACCTGTTCTTTCATTCTGTTTTATCAAGTCAGTTTGTGCAACATCTCCTGAGAAAATAATCCTACAGTTTGTACCAACTCTAGTGATGATTGAATCTAATTCGTGGAAGTTCAAGTTACTGAACTCATCTACTATTATAACAGCATTGTCAAAGGTTGTACCTCTAATAAAACTTGTAGACCAGAAGGAAATAGTTTCTTGAGTCTTCAAGTTATCATACAACATTTCAAAGTCATTATCTGTAGGCATTTCAAACATATATCTGACCATATTTTTGTATGGTATCTGATATAAGTTTGACTTGTCTTCGTGATCACCTGGTAAGAAACCAATCTCTCTTGTAGGTACAAGAGAACGAACCATATAAACTTTTTCATATGGATTACCTTCATCAAGAACCTGTTGTAATGCTAGGTACAAACTGATAAATGTTTTACCTGTACCCGCAGCACCGTGTAAAACCAAATGCTTTCCTTTAGCATATGATTTAAAAACTTTTTCTTGATTGGTTGTTAATGGTTCAATCGTTTTTAAATGATCGATACCAATAGGTTTCCTTCTCTTCATCTGCTTCGCACTCATCCCCGATGGAACTGGGGTCTTGCGTTTACGTTGTGGCATTATGTATAGTTAGAGAGGTTTGCTCTTGGATGATCTTGTTGGATTTTAGACATTACTTCTTTAAATCCATCTGATTGCTTTGGTTTACCATACATCGTAGCTGGTGCTTGATTACCAAAATACCTCTCCATATCAGGATTGTCTTCCTTATATTTATCTAGGTCGTTCATAGACATTCTAACTTCTATGATCTCTCCTGTTTTTTTGTTTTTAAAATCGTATGATGGCATTGGTTTTGTATAGTGGTGATAGTATAGCAGATGTTAATCGATTCGTAAACAAGGTTGAATGTCATTCCAGTAATCGTCATCACATTCATCACATCCTACCTCTGGACACCATCCTAATGCCTTAGAAGTTATAGGGAAATTACATATGAAATGGTCACGACATAGACTTGCGATGTCCATATGCTCCTTCTGTGTACCATTTGCAGTACGTAAATTAATATAGTGTATCCAAGACCTGACACTACCTGTCATATAAAGTCTGGTTGGAGTTGCTAGAGGAAGTACAAATCTTGCACACTCTTTAGCAATACCTTCACGTAATAGTTCATTATATAAGTCAACTCCTTCTGCAAAGTAGGCAGCGATTGCCTTGTGGAGTCTTCTTGTATCCTCCTCTGCAATATCATCAATACTGTTCTGTCTGTTCTTTGTATCTTGTCTTCTTAATTCTGGTAATGGAATGTTACCTAACAAATTTGTGTCAGCATATCTCTGACTAAATTCTTGGAATGTAAATGATCTATGCCTTAGTATCTGTGCAGCAATTCCTCGTGAGGTTTCTATCTGCAAAGTCATTGTTGCTTGTTCAAAGATAGACCAGTGTTGATGCTTGATACAATACTCTAATAACTTTTCTACCTTTGGATTGTCTTGATTGTTAGGGTTGGATACTCTAGCGATGTATCCTATAGTTTTTTCTGCGTCAGGTGTAACTGACACTAAACATACTTTCATATATCTCCCTGATCAAGACCATAATAATATGCCCCTTTAGTCTCAATGAGTTTCTGTGTTTCAAGTTCATCACTCTCATCTGCATTTGTATGATGTGTGACTTCCTTAAGTGTCTTGAGATACTCTATAACGTGTTGTCTGATCTCCATCAGTTCATCATAACACCCCTGATTATGAGCACGAGCACGCAAATCGTGATCTGGTTTGTAAACTGATTCAGTAAAGAGATCTAATGCTCTTTGATACTTCATAGGTTTTATTTAAGTGTAATAAATCTAGAGATAATAAGAAGTGCTGCTGCGTGTAGGTAATTGATTGCTTTCAATCCAAAGATGTAAGGCATAACAAAGTTCCAACATAACATAACAACTAAAGGACCTAAGAGATAGATCCCAATAAACTTACCGACTTGTTCTTCGGTAACTGTTTCTTTAGGTTTCTTATCCTTAAAATTATATATGGGGTTGTTCATAGTCAACCTTGTCTTCTTCTTCTCTTTCTGGGTTCTTCTTTCGGTTTGTCTGCTGGATTGTTCCATAATTTTGGATTCGCCCTCCCTTCTGATTGGAATAGTCTTACAAAGTCTTTCTTAAATTTGTCATAGTAGTGGTCAAATATATCCACTGTGCTATCAGATATACTGATGTCGTAATGCAATCCACCATCTTTATCCTTATACTCTACAACATATGCAGTATAAGGCAAAGATCTATCATTACCTTCTTCTTTAGGGCAATCTTCTTTTAAAATTTGCATTGATTATGACCTCGAACCCCAGTTAATTTCTGGGAATGCTTCTTGCACTGTTGCTTTAGTGATACGATATTTTTTATTCAATGCTTTGTCTTTAACAGCACAAAGAACTTCTGCTTCGTCTTTGTGTAGACCCTCTATCATTTGAATAAACATATTCTCTCTCTGCATTCTGGAGAGATTATCTGCACCACCTTTTACAAAGTAATAAAGTTTACGTGCCTCTAGTTCTAAACGTGTATGTTCAGTACCAATAGGTGCTTCGTTAGGTGTATAAGGCACCTCACCCTCTGGAATAACAGAGATAACACTATCATCATAGTTCCAAATGAATAATGATCTTAATGCCTGACTATTATTCTCTTTTAATATTTTAATCTTCTCTGCTTTCGTCTTAGCATTGTGTGCTTTCTGAAGAACCTCAGAGATTAAAAGTTTCATTGCCATAATAATTAATGAAAATTAGTCTTCATCCTCATCTAGTGTAACATCAATGTTGTCAGTTCGCAAGTATAATAGTTCTGTTTCCAAATCTATTTTACCTTTTTCATCTAACATCTCAGGATGAACCATTTGTTTAGCGTATGCTGCGTTCTCAATGTACTCATCTAAGTATCCTTTGAATACAAAGGCAACAACACAACCTAGGAGGAATGCTCCGAATAGTGAGTAAGTGTACAAAATGTTTAGTATGTCCTGCATACTTTCTCTCCTATTTTAGTTACATTATATAGGTAGTTTATAAAAATTATAATATACCCCTTGTGCGGAATAAATTGATAGTTTCATTGCAACCTCCAGTTTTCTCTCCATCAACTACAAGTTGTGGAAACGTTGCTCTCCTTCCAAACTCTCCCCAGAACTGGTCTCTTGTAAAGTTCTCATCGAGTTTGTGCTCAGTATAGTTCCATCCTTTTTCATTCCAAACTGCTTTTATTTTGGTACAAAAAGGACAACCTTCTCTCGTGTAAATTGTCGTTGCTTTAGGTGATGCCATAGGTATTAAACCAATAAAAAGGGTAGAGATTTTTTCTCTACCCAGATATTTAGATTGTTATAGTTTTCCTTTAGAAAACAAACTTAACTCCTGCTTTTGCAGACCAATCGATGTCATCTTCTGCTGTTACACCAGAGATTTCTCCGTAGAACTTATCATAAGAACCACCAAGGTATCCTATTAGTTCAACGTCACCGAAGTCATCAGTTGTTTCTGTGTGAGTCACTGTAGGACCACCAGATACATACCAACCAATACCGCTTGCTGTCTCTCCTTCGTATCCAACTACTGCTTCAAGAGCACCAGATGTATATGCACCGTCAGGATATGAACCACTTGCTTCTAAATTAACATATGGACCTGCAAACGCAGCACCAGAGAATAGAAGAGGAGTTGCAGCTAGAGCTGCGAATGTTTTTTTGATCATTTTTGTTTTTTATTTCTCGCAGAAAAAAATCCTGCGGATGGTACCACCCTCGACAAGGGTGATGTTTATCTACGCAGGGTTACGATCTTTCGAGTCCTTTGTAATGGTATTTAGTATACATCTATACCGTAAGGTTGTCAAGTTCATCAATTCTATAGTGTCTTGTAAGTGTTTTATCTAGTCCCATAATTTCTACGTCAGCATCTTTTGGGGCATCAAATATGTAACTTTCAAAAGGCATTACAACTTTTTCCAACCAAAAATCCTTTGCCATACATCTAAATATGACCATTCTATCTGTATTATTTTGGTAATTATAACTACGCACTTCCCAGTTCCTTCAATAGTTTATGGGCATAAGTAATCATCTCATCTCTATAGAACATTAGTTCATCGAAACAATCTTGATTGTACGCACAAGATCTTAATTTAGGATCAGGTTTATGTAGACTCTCTATCAGTAAGGTCAGACCCCTGTGTTTCTTCTCCTGTTCTGGTGACATCGGATTCTTGTGGTGATTTCTTAACATTATATATTGAATCGTCCAATCTTGCAACCTCTGCTATGGCAGATCTGAAATACCTCTTTGTTTTCTTTAATTGTCTCGCCATTTCTTTGCGATCACCCTTTGCTCTCTTAAAACCAGATTGAATTGCTTTTAATTCTTTTTGTGTCTCTAGGAGTTTACGATCCCAAAAGTCTGTCATTAGTCTGTCTCCGTAATAATGATGTCAAACCACCTCATTTGATGAGGTGCGAAGCTATTTTGATTACTATACCACAACTGACTAGATTTGTCGTGCATATCTTGATAGATGGCATAGCGTGCGTTCCTTTTAAATCTACCACTGGTAGCATCACGAACTAAAACTTTTCTAGGTAAGTTAACTTGTGATGGGAAGTATGGTGAGGTTGCTTCATTACCATTTGTATATTGTAGTTGTCTTGGTGGCCATTGTATTTGTATTTGTTGTGATGCTTCATATCCTTTTCCATATGAGAACACCTGAGAGATACTTACATTACCAAACCAACCATAATTATCAAACTTATATTGATCTGTATTAACATAATAATCTTGTCTGGATACTCTTATCTTTAATCTAAACCCAAGTCCTCTACCAATATCTGATACTGGATAGTAATCTGTATAGAATACTACATCATTTCCTGCTACAGATTGTTGTAGATAATATTCGTGGAAGGATTGTGCTACTCCTGAGTCATATCTAAAGAATGATGTGAAGATGTCACTCATATTAACTATAAACTCATTGCTTTGAAGAACTCTGTTGTTCACCATCACAACATTTAATTGTCTTGGACTTGATTCTGCTCTTGAGTATGTTGCTTCCAGAGAAATGTCTTGGATGACACCTTGTGTACTGCTAGATGCAGGGCATTCTATATCATTGATGCCAGTTATTTTTACACCAAGAACTACAGGAGGATAATATAATTTTTTAGTTGTCTCTTGTTGTCCTATGAATATGTTGAACTCATCGTTGACAAAGAAACCACCTTTACCATAGTCCATCACCTCTTCTAATTCCCAATCAGTTTCACCAGCAGTTGCATCGTGTACTGTCCATTTTAATTTTAAAGTTAAACCATTATCACCTGTAACTATATGGTATCCTGAGTCACCAGTTTGTCTTCTTGAAATTAGATCACCATTCTTACCAATAACATTCAGCATTGCCACATCATCACCACGTATTTGTAGTACGTTAGATTGTACAACTTTATTAGAAAGAACTTGAGTCAAGTTTACTTTAGCGTTTGCTGTTGTGTAGTTGAATAGTTGAAAACTGTAAGGTAAACCACAGAACTCTGTTGGTTCGTGTGACCCTAAGTTACCAGTGTTTTGTGAAGGATGTTGATTTCTATAAGTACCAGACTGTGTACTCAATGCAATCTCCCAGATACCTTGGTATTCTTTACTACTTTCATCTCTGATTGCCATATTAGGTGTTACCCTACCATTAAAATGTCCTGAGTTAATAGTCTCTAAGTTAAATGTTATTCTATCTCCTCTTACCACATCGAATGAGTAAATTACCTCACCAATTCTTCCCCAAGATTGTATAGGTGTACGTTTCTGTACCAACTGGTTTCCATTTTTATGAAGTGACCAAGTAAATTCTGTACAGTCACCCCACCCACCTGTCATACCACCGTGTGATCTAAGTGTTAAAGTTGCTGACTTCAATGCAACTAATGTCTGTACGTTATTTGATTTCGATGAGATACTACCAAGACATTCTGAACAACCAAAGTCTTCATCAATCCTACCGCATTCAGTACGAGTCATAGACATATTTCTTATCATCGTATCAAACACTTGGTTCTCACAATCTTTTACTGTAGTAATAGTTTCATATTCTGGTGTTGCATTTTGTTTGTAAACAAAACACTGAATACCTTCATACAAATACTCTGAATCACCATACTGTAACTTGTATGACATTTTCATATCATCATAATCATTATCACCATTCAATAAGTCTTCCCAATATTGCCAAGCTCTGTCTGGCCATCTAGTCATTGCTTTGTCACCAGAATTTAATCTTCTCTCTGAAAAGAAAGTGTAATTAGATTGTGCTGACGTACTCTGATCTATTCTCCATCCATCATTAAGGGTACTAAAAGTAACTGCATCGCCCTTGGAAGTTCCTCTATTATCTCCATCAGGTATCAGAAAAAATCCTAACCTACAAGGGATGTATTGATTTAATTCATCAGCAGGAATTTTATATGTAAGTTTACCACTAGCATCAGTTGCGTTCTCAACTATAACTCTACCGTGTATTGGATTATCATTTGTATCAGTTACATACCAACCAAGAGTGTTATCATATCCTGCTCCACCTCTTCTAAAATCAAAGTCGATGTTTAAATATGTTTCTGCTGTATCAAGTAAATCATAATAACCTAAATCTAGATTAGCAAGTATGGGTGTACCACCTATAGGAGTCAATGTATACATATGATCTTGAGAAGATTGACTGTAGTATCTGTATAGAGGAGCAGCCTGTTCACCTTCAGCTAATGTAGATATCATATCTGACGCATCAAGAAACCCATAGAATAATATATCTGCCTGTCCAAAACCCATCGCACCCATAGTTCCTGCTTCACCAGCTGGATCAGTTGTCAACATCGTGTCAGTGTTAACAGAAGAATATGCTCTATAAACAGGAACAGCACCACGTGCTTCACCGTTAGGTAAACCATAGAAGTGCACACCACCAGTTGTATATCCTGCTGGTGTTGAACTCTCAACTTGATAGGTGTGGTTAGTTGGTGTACCGCTAGATAATATTGAAAATCTTGCATTAACATCTGTATCGTGACCATCTCTGAATACGATAGTCTTATTGCTACCGTACTGATCATTCACCTCAATGTTATATCCTCCTGTGGGATGTAAACCTGTGTAGGATATGTTGTGAGTTCCAACTCCAAGTTCTATTGTCTGTGTATTTCTACCTCTTGTACCAGATTTTGTAGAACTAAAACTACCTACAGAAATTGTATCTACAGCAGTACCAGCAACGTATTGTTGATCCTTCCAATAATGTTCTAGTGTTACCAGACACGTACCAGTTCCAGTTACTGTAATTGTATCCTTATCACTAAATGTAGCAGTAGCTGTTACTGTACCTACAGAGTGTTGATATATTGCCATCCTTTCTGGTACACAATTCCTTACACATATCTTGTTTGACATACCAAACATACCAGTGGCATAGAAGTTATCACAATCTGCCTGTGGAGGTTTCCAAGCACCTCCTGCGAATGGTTTTAACTGACAATCTAAAAAGTTTTTAACACAGTTTTCTATATCTACATCCTTTTGGTCAACACATTCTATCTCTTCTCCATACTTATTAAAGCAAACTCTCATTCCGTTAGGATCTTCCTCATCATCAAAGACAACTTTGAGTTTACCTATTGATGGTATGTCTGCACCATACCCATCTAATACATCTAATATACCTTCCCAGTTTAAATCAAATTCATTAAGAGCATCTTCACCATCTTCCGCACCAAAATTAGGTGTTGCTATTGATTGCTCACCGTAACACTGACCGATTAAATTTTCTAGAACAGTATTAATTGTGTTGGGTGATGGGTTTCCTGCGGGGTCTCTGTTAACACCACCACCCCCAGATGCTACCTCTTCTTGTTGTTCATTAGGGTTATCATCTGGATCACAATTCTGTTCAAACCAAGCATTATTGCCCATTTAAACACAGGTCTCCTGCTTTATTTAGATGCCATTAAAATATATACTATCTGTTGGTGCTGTTGCGTTTCTTGTTGCAAGATATAATCCTATGTTACATAGGAACCAAGCAAGGTTTGCTACCCACGCTTGTTTCCAACAGTATCTTCTATTGCTCTGTACGATGTACATATTTCTTTCATTCATTGTATCATCAACAGATAGAGGTCTAAACTTCAACCAATTCTCTAGTATGATTGCAACTAAAAAACCTATTGCAAAAATAAAGAATGTGAAATTAAAGAAACTTGATGTGTAAAGTAAAAATGAAATCATTTTAATTTGAATGTGAAAATGTGTTTACCAGGTGTTGTTATATATTTTGCTTCTCCTGTTTCGAGAGCATCTTTAACTCTCTGTGCAAATGGTTTTAGTTTACCTTTGTATTTTGTACGAATACATTTGTCGTGATACATTCTACCGTTGTAATCTATCACTCTACCCTTTGCAGTTAGACCCTCATATTTAAAGTTTGTTGCACGATAGATGGTTCCTGTATGGTTGTAATGAGCATCAGCATAAGAAACTATTATCTTATGTTCTGTGTTCTTCTTCAACCATCTTAGTGTCTTACCGATGAAGTAACTTTCGGTACACTTAGGTGTATCATCTATACAACAGAGTCTTCGCAATTCTATCACATCAGATTCACTTTGACCATACCTTTTCCAAGTGTTTGCCATACCTAGAGAACCGTACAACATAGCACCTATTAATTCGTGCTTGTAGTACAAACCGAATACGTATGATATTCTAAGTCCATTTATATTACCAGAGTAGTGCCACTTCTCTACAAAATCTCTGACGTGTTGTATTGTAGTAGGTCTGACATCAAAGTCAGTTACCTTTGCCTTCAGACAATCAACTGGATCATATAAGTATGTATCTAAACTCACGAGCAAGCACAGACTAAATTTCTATCTCCATATACATTATCAATTCTAGATACTCTTGGCCAGAACTTGTTGTCACCATTGTTCATAGGAAACACTGCTGTCTCTCTACTGTAAGGTCTATTCCAATCTATTCTTCCTATAACTTGTGCAGTATGAGGTGCATTTTTTAAGACTTCTGGAATAGTAAAAATCTCTCTATGAATTAAACTCATAGCATCAACAAATCTTTGTAGTTCTTTCAATGATTCTGATTCAGTAGGTTCTACCATCATAGTACCTAATACTGGCCACGACAAGGTTGGTGCGTGGAAACCATAGTCCATCAATCTCTTCGCAATATCTTCAGCAGTTACTGGAAGACTACGACAATCTATTATACATTCGTGAGCAACTCTACCATTCTTTCCTTTATATAATACTTGATAGTCTTGTTCTAATTGATATGCCAACCAGTTAGATGTAAGTAACGCAACCTTAGTTGCCTTTCTAAGACCATCACGACCCATCATACGAATATACATCCAACTGATAGGTAAGATAGAAGCACTGCCTTGTGGCATAGCAGAGACACGTTGACGCATAAAAGGTGTTAGATGTTTAGCAACTCCAATAGGTCCTACCCCAGGTCCTCCACCACCGTGAGGAATACAAAATGTTTTATGTAGATTCATATGACATACATCAGCACCATACTCACAAGGTTTAGCAAGACCAACCTGTGCATTTAGATTTGCTCCATCAAGATATACCTGACCACCATTGTCGTGTATGATTTTACAAATATCTTTTATAGATTCTTCAAACACACCGTGAGTTGATGGGTAAGTAATCATAGCAGCAGCAAGTTCATCGCAATTCATTATTGCTTGCTTCTCTAAGTCTTTAAGATCTATGTTGCCATCGTCATCACATTTAATACTAATGACTTTCATTCCTGCCATCACTGCTGATGCACCGTTAGTTCCGTGTGCACTAGAGGGTATCAAACAAACTTTCCTCTGAGGATTTTCTTGGAATCTATGGTACTCTAAGATCGCTAATAGTCCTGCGTATTCTCCTTGTGATCCTGCGTTAGGTTCAAGAGATACAGCATCGAACCCTGTGATATCTGACAACCAGTTCTCTAAATCCTTTGCGATAAATTCATATCCCATTGCTTGACTCTCAGGAACCATAGGATGTAAGTTCATAGCATCCCAAGTGACAGGCATAAGTTCTGATGCTGCATTTAATTTCATAGTACAACTACCCAATGGAATCATACCATTTACTAATGAGAAATCTTTTGAACCTAACTCGTGAATGTATCTCATCATATCTGTTTCACTATGATAACTATTGAATACTTCTTGTTGTAAGAAAGGTTTGGTTCTTCGTCTTACTGCTAACCATTCATAGTCTTCAGTTGTCTTCCAGACCTGACGTATAGTTTGACTCTGTGCTTTGAAATCATTCTGACTATTGACAATATTATCTAAGTCTTCGATAGTAGTTTCTTCATCTAAAGATATCAGACACCAATCATCTTTGTATCTAACATTATAATCTTTGATAGGTGCTCTGTGTTTAAATTTAACTGTGTCAAATCCTTCTCTTGAATCTACTATTACACCAGACCAAGTTAATGCTCTACATAATGTTTCTCTAAGTCTTAAAATTCTAGTTGCTATAGCAGTGAGACCATCAGGTCCGTGATATGCAGCATAAAATCCTGCCATATTAGCAAGCAATGCTTGTGCTGTACAGATGTTACTTGTTGCTTTGTCTCTTCTGATATGTTGTTCTCTAGTTTGCAATGCTAATCTATAACACTTGTTACCTTCTACGTCAACAGATTGTCCAACAATTCTACCAGGTATTTTTCTTTTAAATTTATCACTACAAGCAAAGAATGCTGCGTGAGGTCCTCCATATCCCATAGGAACTCCGAACCTTTGCATACTACCAACAGCAATATCAAATCCCATTTCACCTACAGGCATCATCAATACTTGTGCGAGAGGATCTACGATAGCAATCTTCATACACTTATAAACATCAGCAGATAAAGTAACAGCAGGGAAATCTTTTATAGCACCATCATCGTTAGGTAACTGTAGTATAACTGCAAACGCTTCTTCATAATCTGCTAGAGGCATTGGTTTGTAGTAATCTATATCTCTTACCTCTATACCTAACGCTGCTCCACGAGTCTGTAATACTTGTCTTGTCTGTGGGAATACTGATTTATCAACTAAGATAACTTTCTTATCTTTGGTGCTGTTGTAAGCAAGTATCATTGCTTCTGCTGCTGCTGTTGCTTCATCTAATAAAGATGCGTTAGCAATAGGTAATCCAGTTAGTTCTGTTATTAATGTTTGATAATTAAATAATGCTTCTAATCTTCCTTGAGATATCTCTGCTTGATATGGTGTGTAAGATGTATACCACATCGGATTCTCTAATACATTTCTCTGTATTACTGGTGGTGTAATCGTACCATAATATCCTTGACCAATAAAACTTTTCTTAATTACATTATGACTAAAGATTTCTTTCAGTTGTTTTAATGCTGCGTCCTCATTACATCCTAAAGGTAACTCATCTAAGGATGTAGAAAGGATACTTTCTGGTACAACTTCATTAACTAAATCATCTAACGTTTCTAAACTCAAATCTGTCAACATCTTTTTTATTTGTGCATCAGATGCACCGATGTGACGACGAATAAAATCTGACATAGAAGAATTATAGCATAAAAAAAGAGACCTTGTGTAACGGTCTCTTTATATAGAAAAAAGGGGGGAGGTTGGATTCCTGTCTACCAACAAAAGAATGGGCATTACTACAGTGTAAAATACATCCTTTGCCTGAGACCCGACTGGTTGAGTCGGTTCTTCTCTCGAAGCAGCACCACCTGTGTCTCATCACCTTAACCAGCGATTGCCAGTAAGTTTATTCAGTCACTCCCTATGTTGCGTCCAACAAATATAGTATAATACTACTTGCCGATCTTGTCAACCTTCTTCTCTTGGATTTTTCATCATCCAGTTTTGTTCAAAAATATCTCCTACAAACACCCACTTAGCATAGTTTACTCCACGGTAACACAGAAAGGCAAAGACCTCATCTATATCGTGTTTCTCTTCGTCCCATTTTGGTGCTTGTCCTCGTCCTAATAAGTGTAACATTTGTCTTAACCTCCTGTAACATTATTTAGGTTTCATAACATTGACAAAAAAAGAACCCCGAAGGGTTCTAGTAAGTTCCGATTTGTAGAGACCGCACGAACGATGTCTCGACTCTATTTATAGAGCATTACCACGAGGTAATACTTCTTCTGGGAACACAAAGTTCTCGTGTGGTTGGTCAACAGATGACATCCAAGCACGCATACCTTCGTTAAGAAGAATGTTCTTTGTATAGAAAGTCTCGAACTCTGGATCTTCTGCTGCTCTTATCTCTTGAGATACAAAGTCGTATGCTCTTAAGTTAAGTGCAAGACCTACGATACCTATAGATGATGTCCACATACCCATCACAGGTACGAACAACATAAGGAAGTGTAAGAATCTTTTGTTTGAAAATGCGATACCAAATATCTGTGACCAGAATCTGTTTGCTGTGATCATACTATAAGTTTCTTCTTCCTGTGTAGGATCGAATGCTCTGAATGTTGTACTCTGAATTTTATTATCTGAATAAACAGATGAATCTTCATACAAAGTATTCTGAACTGTTGCACCGTGAATAGCACAGAGCAATGCTCCTCCAAGTATTCCTGCAACACCCATCATATGAAATGGATTCAATGTAATATTGTGGAAACCTTGAATGAATAAGATATAACGAAAGATTGCTGCGACACCGAATGATGGTGCGAAGAACCAACTATGCTGACCTAAAGGATAGATCAAAAATATACTTGTGAATACTGCAATAACAGCAGAGAATGCTAGAGCATTGTAAGGACGTATCCCAACAAGTCCTGCGATCTCAAATTGCCTCAACATAAAACCTATGAGTCCGAACACACCGTGAAGTGCTACGAAGTTCCATAGACCTCCGAGTTGACACCAACGAACAAAGTCTCCTTGTGCCTCAGGTCCCCAAAGGAACATCAGACTATGACCCATTGCATCACCAGGTGTTGACACTGCTGCTGTTAAAAAGTTTGCTCCTTCAAGATATGAAGATGCAATACCGTGTGTATACCAACTTGTAACGAAAGTAGTTCCAACGAACCAACCTCCGATAGAAAGGTATGCACAAGGTAAAAGTAAAAGACCAGACCAACCTATGAATACAAATCGATCTCTCTTTAACCAATCATCAAGTACATCAAACCAACCCCTTGTAGGTGCTTGTAAGGTAGATGCTACCATTAATTTCTCCTATGAAAAAGGCACCCGAAGGTGCCTGTATTGATACCAGTTAAATTATTAACCGATTGAAGGTGCTGTTAAAGCAACTGTTGTTGACTCTGCTGATGCAAGGTCAAGTGGGAAGTTGTGTGCATTTCTTTCGTGCATAACTTCCATACCTAGGTTTGCTCTGTTAAGAACATCTCCCCAAGTTGGTACAATTTTACCGTTAGCGTCAACTACAGATTGGTTGAAGTTGAAACCGTTGAGGTTGAATGCCATTGTACATATACCCATAGAGGTTAACCATACGCATACAACTGGGAAAACTGCTAGGAAGAAGTGAAGACTTCTTGAGTTGTTGAAAGAAGCATACTGGAAGATAAGACGACCAAAGTAACCGTGTGCTGCTACAATGTTGTATGTTTCTTCTTCTTGTCCGAACTTATAGCCGTAGTTTTGACTCTCGTTTTCTGTTGTCTCTCTGATTAGAGAAGATGTAACTAGAGAACCGTGCATTGCACTGAAGAGACTACCACCGAACATTCCTGCTACTCCTGCCATATGGAAAGGGTGCATTAGAATATTGTGTTCTGCTTGGAACACGAACATAAAGTTGAACGTACCTGAGATACCTAGTGGCATTCCGTCAGAGAAAGAACCCTGTCCGAAAGGATACACTAAGAACACAGCAAATGCTGCTGAAACTGGAGCAGAATATGCTACACAGATCCAAGGTCTCATTCCTAATCTGTAAGATAGTTCCCACTGTCTACCCATATAGGCAGAGATTCCGATAAGGAAGTGGAAAATAACTAACTGGTAAGGACCACCGTTATATAACCATTCATCTACTGTTGCTGCTTCCCAAATTGGGTAGAAGTGTAGACCGATAGCGTTTGATGAAGGAACAACTGCACCAGAGATGATGTTGTTACCATACAAGAAAGAACCCGCTACTGGTTCTCTGATTCCGTCGATATCGACAGGAGGTGCTGCAATAAATGCAACGATGAAACACGCTGCTGCTGTTAGCAAACAGGGAATCATTAGGACACCAAACCATCCAACATAGATTCTGTTGTTAGTTGATGTTACCCATTCACAGAATTCTGGCCACCCTGCTAGGAGTCCTCCAGATCTGCGTTGTGTTGAAAGAGTTGTCATTAGTAAGACGTTTTTAAGTAGGGCATCAAGGGTTAGATGCGAAACTTATT
>VTLG01010935.1_pt1 | contig 67783 bp, 106 predicted proteins | sample 4694571 | NCBI WGS metagenome assembly VTLG01 (sample SAMN12604809, study PRJNA352737) | marine metagenome | biome: ENVO:00000447; feature: ENVO:00000209|ENVO:00000569|ENVO:01000036; material: ENVO:00002151; isolation source: viral sequences binned using virsorter ...
GAAATCTAAGTACATGGATTCGTATGACAATAAAGATGATGTTTACAAAGAGTTAATAGTAACGGAAGCATTTTGTATTCCCTTTGATGCTTTTCCATTAATTAAGACTAAAGGAATAGGAGCTTGACATGGCTGAGCCTTCCCAAAATCGTGAGGATATTATCAAGATTGATGGGGAACTGCGATTAATCCATCAGAAGTTGGACAATCATATTACACATATGTCTGCAAAGATTGATACCATCTTCAAAATAGTTTGGACAGTTAGCTTTATGGTACTGGGTCTTATTCTTAAAGCTATATATACTGGTCTTATGTAAGAACTTTTGCTATAATCTTATATGGCTTGGCGTTATAAGATATACAACGGAGATAGATTAACAGATGAAGGCACTTCTTCTGTTAAACCTTCCATACAAATAGAACCTCACCCTAGCTGGATAGTTAGAAAGAATGAAGATGGTGATGTTCTTAGCATTGAATACCAGCCACCTGTAATTAAAATAATCTACGAAGAAATAATACAAACAGTAAAGGAAGATTTAGTATGATAGACAAAGAAGCTATAGATATAATGGCAAGAACTATTTATGGAGAAGCAAGGGGAGAGGAAGAAGAAGGACAGATAGCAGTAGGTAATGTAATCAAGAATAGAGTTAAAAAAAAAACTTGGTATGGCAGAAACATAAAAGATGTTTGCCTTAAGGCATGGCAATTTAGTTGCTGGAATCATAAGGACCCAAACTTTAAAATTATCTCATCACTCGATAGACGGAATAAAACATTTGTCAAACTTCTCGCAACTGCTGAGCAAATTTTAAACAATGATGTTAAAGATAATACTAAAAGGTCAACGCACTATCATACTTCGGCTATCAAACCGAAATGGTCTAAAGGATTGACACCTATTGTAACTATAGGTAATCATCTATTCTACAATAATGTGAGGTAGTATGGTATTAGGTATATTAAGTGGATTAATTGGTGGTGGTAAGATTAGCAAGTCTATCCTATCTACTGGATTAAAAGTAGTAGATGAACTCTATGAAACAGACGAAGAAAAAAAGATAGCACAACGAACTCTAGCTGAAATAGATGCCAAGCTAAAAGAAAAACAGATAGAAGTTAATATAGCAGAAGCTAAACATAAAAGTTTATTTGTTGCTGGATGGCGACCATTTATTGGCTGGATTTCTGCAAGTGCCTTAGCGTTTAATTTTATTATCTCTCCTTGTATAGAATGGTATATAGCTTTTGCAAAGTTAGATATAACTTTACCAAACATTTCTTTAAACGAATTATATCCCATCATCTTAGGTATGCTGGGTCTTGGATTTGCTCGTAGCTATGAGAAAACCAAGAAAGTAAATGACAGACATTAAGAAAAAAGTAGCTCTTGTTATAGGTGATACACATGATGCTCCTAAGATTAATAAGGAAAGATTTTATTGGATAGGTAGGCATACTGCTGTTCTTAAACCTGATGTTCTTATTCATATAGGAGATATTTCTTCCTTCGATTCTCTTTGCCATTTCATTCCTGATGATACATATACAGCTAAGGTTACTAAACCTTTATATGAAGAAGATATGCTTAGCTTACAAGAAGCATTGTCTGAACTTGATAAGGGGTTAGGTAATTACAATGTTAAGAAAGTTTTATTAGAAGGCAATCACGAATTTAGATTACACAAATACGCAGACAAGAACCCACCAGTCTTTGGTATGCTACAGAAAAAATTTTATGAAGTTATGGAATCATTCAACTGGGAGCATATAGAGATGAGCAAGATGTATAACTTTGGTGGCGTTAATTTTACTCATGTACCAATAAACGCTATGGGAAAAGCATATGGTGGTGTCAATGCTGAAAGAAAGATAGCTACTGAAACAGCTAATGATTTAGTCTTCGGACATTCACATAGGTTTCAAGATGTAAGAGTACCAGTTTTAGGTTCTCCCTTAGCTTATAGGAGAGTGGTTAATGTCGGTTCTTCTATGCCACACGGACATATAGAGGAGTATGCCAAGCATAATCTATCAGGTTGGACTTGGCAAATTACAGAAATTCGTATATGGGATAGTCATATTCAAGAGGTTAATTCTATTTCTATGCAAACACTTGAAGAACTTTATAGAAGGAGAAAGAAATGAAATTTATTTGGAAATTTATTTTATCTAAAGATAAATATAAGTGGGTATGGTATCACATTATTGAAACAACTAAGAGTGGTGGTGATATTCATAACTTTGAAAGAAGAAGATAATGTATTATCCTATTAAGCCAAGAGGCAATCGTAAAGTAATTAATACTTATGTTTATCATAAATCATTTTCTGATAAGCATTGTAATAGAATAATAGCTATGCTTGGTGATAAATGGAATGATGCTGGTATAGAAACTGGTGATTCAGGAGCTTATAAATCTGACATAAGAATCAATAAAGAACAAGTGCTTGTTCCTGATAAAGATGGTTTCCCTTATACTCAAATATCTAATGTTGTTGCTGAACTCAATAGGGATTGGTGGAACTTTGATGTTACCGGATTTAACTTTTTAACTGACCACCCTTCCATTTTTAAGTATGAAGTTGGTGGTCATTTTGATTGGCACTATGACTTTACCCATAGCGAACCTACTCGTAAGCTTGGTTATACCTTACAGCTTTCTAATTCATCTGAATATGAGGGTGGTAACTTAGAATTTTTTGGTCATGAGTTTGATGATAAATCTAGGGAGAGGGGTACTCTTATTTTATTCCCTAGCTATGCTTGGCATAGGGTAACTAAACTAACTAAAGGTAAAAGAATAGCTATGGTTGGTTGGGTTCACGGTCCAAGCTTTCAATAAGCATATCAAGTATATGCTTTGCCTTATTTAAGTCTTCTTTTCTATTTCCCTTGTGTCGTAGGAGATATTGTATGATATCTCCTTCGGCTTTAGGTATTCTATTGGCTATGAAAAACTCCATTGGCTGTATTTTCCACCCTAAATAGTGTTTGCCACCTATTTGTCTGTCAAAACTACTCATAAAAACCTCCATATAAGCTCGTAGAGAGCTTTTAAGCTACTTAAGTAGGGTAGCAGTAGGTACGGAGAAGGAAACCTACTGTCGCTACCCTTTTACTTGCTCAAGGAAACAAGTAACCATTACTTATTTCCTGAATTTCGATTTGTCAAAACTTCTTGTTGTAACATTTGATGCAGTAGTGCATCCCTTTATCTTTATAATATCCATAATTTGGTGGTAAATAACTAATCATTAGGTCCTGATGGTACTTTCTTTCACAAGAATAGCATGAATAAAATACCTTGTTATCCTTTCTATTAACTGGTTTTACCAGCTTTATTATTTTTGCTTCCATTAGTATTCTCCTGAGTTTTTTCTACATAATTATCCATAGTATATAGTGGTATGGTTCTAACTTTTTTTCTTAATTCTATTAATTCAGCTACTTTCCAATCTATTACTTTATGTAGTTCTTTTATTTCTGTATCTTTTACAAGTAATTGATTTTTGAGTTTGCTAATTTCTCTTTCATATTCATTTTGCTGTAGTTTATTCATATCTTCTGCTCCATATTCTAGATACTCTGTCGTAGTTTAGTCTTGTTAGTATTTGTGATTTAGTCTTTGGTTCTCGCAAAGCCTTTTGACCTAATCTTTTTTTTAATCTTCTTATTCTTGTTTTCAGTTTCATCTGCTCCTCCTTTAACCAAATGAATAAAGTATTTCCAATCCAATACTACAGTAGGTAGCTGTCTGTCCTCTACTAGTATTAGTATTTCAGCACTACCTTTCCATCTTTGTATTGTTTTGAATCCCTCTCCATTGGCTCTTGCCTTAGCTTCTACTGATGAGCCACCCAGTATATCTACCACTAGGTCGTGGGGGAATCCAACTATAGCTCCACTCATTGGTTGCCTTCTAGCTGAGATTCCCTCACGCTCAAACATATGGACTAGCTTTCTTTCTACTCGATAACCTTTTTGTTTCTGACTTCTTCCCATTAGAAAGGTATATCAGGTACTTCTTCTTCTACTGTATTGCCATTTTGTTTCGGTGGAGATACTTTTTCTTGTGAAGTATCTCCCCCTCCACCAGCTCCTAACCCAATTCTTTTTACTGCTCCCCTGAATCGAGGAACATTTATTTCTGTTATCCATTTTCTACCATCATCAGTTTCAAATGAACGAGTAGTTATCTCTCCTTTGATATAAAACATTTCGCCTTTCTTCCCTACTCTTTCTAATGTTGCTGCTAACATAGGGTCGAAGACTACTACCTTATGCCATTCGGTTTTCTCTTGCCACTCCTCACCCTTCTTAAACTTTTGGTTGGTAGCTAAGGATAGTCTTGCATACTTGTCGCCTTTAGCTGTTTCTTTTATTTCAGCATCAGCTCCTAGTCTGCCTATTAGTGTTACTTCATTTATCACTCTTTACCTCCTTATGAGATTTAATATTAAACTCTTTATATAACTCATCAATGTATTTAGAGCTATCAAATTTACCCATAAATACATCTGCTGATAATCCTAGATGGCTGAAAGCTTTTGTCATAGCATCTGTCATAGCTTTCTTTGGAGCTTCATCATCTAGCTTACCATTAGATTTATATAAACTTTGAACAGAAGATATAGGTCCATAAGAATTAGTTAATGCCATAGTACCTTTATCATCTAACCAGTAGATAGTAACTTCAGCAAAGACTAGCTTCTCAGTATAGGTAAATTTATTTTCGTGCTTCCAACCTCTACCTATTGGTCCAAATATTTCTGTCATTCTCATTATCTGCCATTGAGGGTCAATGGTTGTTAGCTTACCCCATCCCTTGTTCATAGCTTTAGTAGCTCTTGGGTCTGTTGTTTTTAGTTTATCCCATATTGTTCTGTTCGCCCAGTAGTTAGGGTCTACTGTCTTAACCTTTGAGTTTGTAGTTGGCATAGTGTTTTCCTCCGTTCTTAATTATTTCTGTATCAATATCATATCCATCTTTTTTTAAATCAAATATGATAGCTGATAGTCTGAAAGCTCCAAACTTATTTAAAGCTTCTAATGGTGTTATACCATTATCATTTTTTAAATGATTTAACACCAAACTTTTTTGGGAATCATATCTACTTCGCATTTTCTTCTCCTATATTAACTGTTAATCTACCAGTCTTGGAACGCTTAACTGATACACCATGTCCAATAGCTTCTCTCCAATCTGGTTGCATAAGAGATTTGATTTCTTTTTTTGCATCATCAAATTCTTTTGCTTTGTTTTTTGTATCAGACAAGACATGAGATAACATAACCCATTGATTATTTTGTGTCATATCTTTCACTATCATCTTATCTAACACAAGCTCTTTAGTTGATGGTGTCTCTATTGATTCACCATCATATGGTGGCTTGTCTTGTACGACAAAGCTCCAAAACTGTTCTTCCTTTTCTACTAGCTCCTTCATAAACTTTTCGTTTCTTTGTATCTGATAAGCTCCCCATCTATTGCCGAAGATAATAGATAGCCAAGCATAATCACAATCAAAGACATACATATAGTGGTGTATCTGAGGCAAGTAATTCTCTATTGCTTTTTCTTGAGTAACAAATCCGTTTAAATGTTTAGCTTCAAAGATACCAAATCCTTGAGCATTATCGTGGACCAAGCCATCAACATTGGCATACATAAATGGTTTCTTATCACTTACTTTTAAACCAGTATGTGTTACTTCTGTTTCCATCTCTTGTTCAAACCATTTAAGATTAAATGATTCTGTCCATACACCTAACTGTACTGGAAACTCTCTTGATAAATCAGGCAACTCTTTCTTGCCAGTCTTTTCTAACCATAAATCATACCAATCACCTGATACAATTCTTCTAGCATCAGAACCACCAATGCCTTTCATTCTTTCTTCTTTAGTATAAGCTACTTCACTCATTCTTCTCCTCCTTTTTATTTATTATTTGATTATGAATAGCTTTACCTATTACCATAGCAGTATCATCAAACTCTAATTTACCTGACATAGATTTAATAGTTATATCATTTTTTATAGTAGATAATTCTTCTTCAGTAATAGTTATAGTATAAGTTTTGTTTTTATTTTTCACTATCCATTTTCTCCTTCTCCCCTTTTTCTTTACGCAGTCTAGCTTTTGCTATGAACTCCATATATTTTTTAGCGTTCTTACTTCCCTTGTCATAGTGTTCCATAAATTTAAACAAAGGAAATGATGGTATTAGTTTCATTATAAATCTTATGTTCTTGTCTACCCATCTTTGCTTTCTGTTTTTTGGGTTAGACCAATCAATGTTTTCTCTATTTCTACTGACATGAAGTAAGCGTGATATTTTTTTTATTTCTTTACCAATTTTATCTTGCACTTTAATACCTCTGCCCAGTTATATAAATTGTATACATTAGGTCTACGCATACTACACTCCCACTTGGATACTAGCTTGTCAGCTACTCCTATTCTTTCATTGACTTCTATTTGTGTTAATCCCATTTTATGTCTCCGTTCTATAAATGGTAGAATTACATCATTCCAAAATTTGTCGTTCTTTTTTTTGGGTTGCAAGGGCATTAAATATTTTTCTAGCTGTTTCAGCTCGTGGTTCATACTTGCCCTTGAGCCACCTATAGTATGTACTGGGATTAATTCCAACATCTTTACACTTCTCCCTTACAGTCTTTCTCGGAAGACCTTTTATTATATCTATAGCGTGTAACATGACGCATTACTGACACAGTTTTTATACATTGTCTATCTAAATTTCCCTTGATTCCATTTTCTTCCTTCTCTTTGGAATCTAATTCTATCAGCTTGTCTTGTGCCTACATTGTATACATACTCTATTAAATCTAGGTAGTCATCTATGGTAGTACAATGTCTCATCTTCATACTATGAGAGAATAATTGTCTTAACCATTTAGCTCTGCTAAATCTTCTGTCCTTATCTAGTATGATACAAGCGTGAACATAACCTCTTTTATTCCAAGCACTAAATACTGGCTTATGTTTTACCAACCAAGTACAAAATTCTTTTGCCCAAGGTAGATTATTTATTTTAAGATTGCCTGATTTAAAATCATTAAGCTGTCTTGCACTCAATGATGAATCAGCTAGGATAGTAATAGCTGCTTGAGTTGGTATGTTATATGTTTTAATAAACCAATCCAATGTAGTGTATGGACCTACACCTTTCTCCAAATCCATATAAGATTTAATGAAGTCGTGGTATGTCCAAGATTTTTGAACAGAATTAATCTGTCTTATTTCACTTATGTTCCAGTTCTGACCAGCTATGTAATGTATTGGTAGATTTAATTCCTTACAGATAGTAAATCTATGCTGTCCATCTACAATTTCCATTCTTTCATTCACTATTATAGGAATAGGTAGGAAATTTTCGTTCATAGATTTGCGTAGCTTACTTAAATGTAAGTCATTCAAAGGTCTGTTGCCCTTGACAAATCTAAACTGATTGTATTCAGTAGTAACAGTTATTTTTTTCATAACTTTTTTCTCCTTAGTTCAAGGATTTCTTTTTTGGGAATCCTTGAGCTACTATTTTTACATCACTACCAGCAAATGCTGTTTGTAATGTTTTACCTAAATTGGAAATCATTTCCTTTTCAGTTAATCTATCTTTAATATCTTCTTTCTTATAATCCAAATGTTCAGTAACTAATATTGGTTTTGTATGTAAGACATTGTATTCTTCAATAACATTTTTATCGGTTACTTTATTAGAATACATTTCTGATACATACCAGTTGTCATCTTTGAAAAGATAAATGTATTCAATAAATATATCTCCTTTAAAATTTTCATAGAAACACCATTCATTATTATATTCGTGTACTTTGCTTTCTTCATCTCTACCCCAATCTCTTGAATAGAATGAACAACTGTCTATGGTATCTCCTATTGATGAACAATCACCATATGAAAATAATTGCATAGCTTTATAAAATTTATTATAATTTTCTACTAAAGTTTTACCTACACCCATAATATATCCATCACTATGAACATAGATTCCTTTAATTGTATCTTCTTTAGGTAATTTAATACCTATATAACTTCTTGTACTCATAACTTCTCCTTAATTGTTAGAAGAACCAACGCCCTTCGCAAAGCAGAGGGCGTTGTGTTCTTCAGTAAGAAGTATCACTAGCGTAACTTCAATCGGAGAAAATCCAATGAGAGGTGTAATACTTCTTGTTCTTTAAGCTCAGGGGTAAGTTATAATGCTACACCTCTATCCTATCTTCTAACTCTCAAGCTATAGATATCTATAACTGTGTCTCGATTATCAGATAGTATTCTTTACAAAGGTAATACGATATACGATACCCCCTAATCTCTAATCATACTTTGGTCTACTTTGGCGTATGATACCAGAGGTAGCTCGTCAGCTACAACCTCGTTAGAGATGTTCCTTTAATATTTATAATAAGCACTCCTTTGCCCATCTAAATTATCCGTGAATAATACCAACCACATATCATTCATTAATGCTTTTGCTACTTGTCGTTCCCTATTGTACTGGACATTGTGTAGCTTACCTCTTGTATCACCCCAGTCTTCATCTTTTTCAGGGTGGCTAGAGTAATGCGTTAATGTATTATACAATGCCCATAGTGTGTAACCTAAACCCATAGCTTCCTTCTCGAATCTATTTGTTAGGTTATCAACCAATGGTTTTGAATAATGATTAGGTTCTGTTGGTCTTGGTCTATGTCCTATAGTTTTCTTAAAGAACTGTAGAGCTTCCTCTCTTGTTACCTCAGACTTAACCATCTTCTCAAACTCCTCTTTGCTTTCGTTATATTTGCTAGGAGCTAATGCTATCTTGTTAGCTACTGCTTCTATATTAAAACCAAAGGTATGTTTGTATCTATTGGCTACATGAATTGCTGGTGATACACATCCATTCAAACACCATAGTCTTAGTGCATCAAATACTGCTGAAAACATTCGTGTTAAATCTAAACTGGAATCAATTAACATTCTCAGTTTTAAAACATCACCAACTTGTGGCTCAGCTATGTACTTGTTAAATATAATTTGTGAACGCCACTTAGCTCCGTCATCATACAACCAGTTTGTTACTTCAATATCTGATAAGTCTACCTCTGATTGTATCAGTTTATCTCGTATCTTTTCTCCTATTTGATAGTGAGCTACTGGTTGATACTTACTACCACAAGTAGATATTATATCACCAGTATCTTTGTTGTAGATACCTCGTCTAATAGTAGATGATATTTCATTATCATCTCTATCTTTCAATGGACCTACTTCCACATCAAATTTCATTGCATCAAAGTTAAGAGCTTCAGCTCCTCCTTTGCATACATTTATTGCTTCAGTCATCTGTACCATTTGTACCCTCCCATTTATCAAAGTTATAACGCTTATCGTCATAACCAATATCATTAGCTAATTTCTTTAAAGCTTTAGCTATATGAGTTAATTTTTTTAATTCTTTTTTAATTTGTTGTTTAACTATTTTATCTATTTTATCTACTAATTCTTGGTCAGTCAGCATTTGTTCTCCTATCTGACATCTTAGTAATGTCTTTGTAAATACTATTCTTTGCTTCTTTAAGACTAGCATTTACCTTCTCTATTTTTTCAAGCGTAGGTAGTATTGCATCATAGCAATTTTCTAAACTATCTACTCTTGCCAGTAATCCATTCACTCTCTTAACTTCCTTGCCCAGTATATCTATCTGCTTATTCATCACTTGTTTTAAAGCTAGAAATTCTGTGCTTCTAAAGTTATGAGGTCTGAATATATTCATCAGGTTCATAGTATCTCCAACATTTTATCGTGGTTCTTTATCTCCTCGTTCATTCGAAGACATAACTTTTTAAATTCTTCATAGTCAGGACTGCCCTTATCCATTACTCTTAATAGAGCATAGATACTAGCTCTCATTCCTTCCTTTGCCACCTTTAGATTCCAATGATTATCCATAGCTTGTTCAATTTCTTTATTTGATTGCTCAATCATGGCTTCATATTCCTCTGGGTGTTCTTCCATTAAATTATCTGCTAATCTATTCATAATTTTACCACTATCATTATAGGTTCAGAATTAAATTCTATTTCTATTGATTTAACTTTTGTATGTGACCACTCAACTTCGCCTGATTCTTTATCAGATGAGAAAATCATTTCTTTACCCTGTATTTTCAGGTTAGCATCAGGGTGTGATGCTGTAATATTATCCAGCATATGCTGTAGTGCTTTTGCTTTCATCTTATCTCCTAACTGTGAGAGAGAAAATCTTCCCCACAAGGAACGAAGGGGGGAGATTTTCTCTCAGTTAATTTATATTTCACTTATGTCTTTCACTTGTACTCTTACAAATGGTTTGGGTGTTCCCCAAGCTTTGACTTTTGTACCATCTTTATTGTATTTCCTAATCATATACTTGCCATCAAATTCATTGTTATCTCTGTCGTGTTTAGGCAAGTCCTTGAAAGGTATGGTCCTCATCACTCTCTTACCTTTTAAGAAAGCATCTAGTTTGTTTAATGTTCTACTCATTAAATCCATTTATACTCCTCTCCCTAGTAAATAGATTATCAGTTGGTTGAAATTCTCAGCGTGAGTATACAAGTAACCAACCATAGCTAATCCAAAGACAGCTATTAATACCTTGCATATAAATAGTGTTAATCTAAATCCGAAGTTCATCTTCAGCTCCAGTTTGTATGGATTCTATTGTATCCAATGTAGTTAGTTCATTACTCAATAGCTCGGCTACTGCCCATTCAGCTATCATTTTATAATCTTTAGAATCCATTTCCCTTAATGAACCTAAATCATTTTGTAATTGTAATAGTTCTGCATGGTTAAGTGATTGGTCATTCCAAACCTTATCCATTACAGTTACTGATAGATTAAACATAGCTTCTCCGTTTCCTATCTATATCATTTATATTGCACTACTGCAACATATCATATGCTACAGTAGACATTAAAAAAGGGGGAATAAATCCCCCTAATTTGTTTATTTAGTATAACGAGCTATTCGTTTAGATTTTTCTTTAGCTTTTACATTTTCTGAAATTGAAATTCCTCTTACCCACTGATATGGTTGGTAACCGAACTCTTTTTCAAAAGCTGCATTAACTTCAGATGCTATAGTTTCTAGCATTTGAATCTCGTTGTCAGCAGATTCTAGTCTTGCTTCAACTTTTGAAGTTGCAACATCATTACCTTCAACGATAGCTAAATCATCTTCTAAACTAGCCTTAAATTTAACATTAGTAGCTATTAGAGGTTTAATGGCATTAACAAGTCTTTCAGTAAGAGATTCTCGATTAAAGTCATTTAGACCAGCTAAAGCGTCAATATTTATAAGAGCCATTTTAGTTTTCTCCGATTTGTTACTTAGCGAACAGAACCCATTTTTTGTTCACCAAGAGGCGACTGGACAAAAAAAGGAACGTCTGTTCGCAACAAATCGAAGAAAACTGGCTCTTATAAATATCGATTTAGCCTAAATGAGTTTAGTCAGAATCTCTCTGAAAGGGTTGTTAATGACAGGGGTGTTGTCCTTTTCCATCAGAAGATGATTTAGCTTTGTACACCTTTCATTACCTGAGGTCAGCTTTTGTAAAAGAGTTACTAAAGAAAAATCTAGCTCTACAAATTAGAGGGGATTTATTCTTTATGTGGTCTACTGTTTTGAAATACACCACACCCCCATTAACTCTGTTAATTCAAGATGTCGTATGTCATTAGCAATTTCAACTACCATATCTGGTGTGCGTTGACATATAAAAATAAAGGTTTATTAGTATAAGAGAGCTATGCCCACTTCGCTGTCAATTAAGAAATTAACGCACAGACAACGCACACTTGTTGATACTTTAGTATCACAGGATATCAGCATAACAAAAGCTAGTGAAATTGCTGGATATGCAAAGGGCGAGAGTGGTAGGGTTGTAGCTTCCAAGACATTACGATTACCCCATGTACAGCAGTATATGATGGAACAAGTAGGGCAACATCTCGCCCTATCAAGCATATCTTCTGTTAAACGACTACGACATCTTGTTGACCACGCTCGTTCAGAGTATGTTCAACTCGAAGCTAGTAAGGATATCCTTGACAGAGTAGGCTTCAAGCAACCTGATAAGGTTAAACATACTCTGGATGGAGATATCAGCGTCAATATAGATTTATCTTAAGACGCTGATACCTACTGCGTGGTCAAGGGGGTGTGTTTTAGTAATAACGAGGAGGGGGTTTAAAAAACGAGTATGTATTATAGGTATTGGTCTATCTCAAGCAATTATTACCCAAAAGGTTCGATATCAGAAAGTGCGTAGACAAATCCATCAAAATATATTTTACTGCTTGACAGGTTCTGATAGGAGCTTATGTGGTTTTTGATTGAACGATAAATGATAAAAAGGAATCCATTTAAGAAGCAACCTGAACCCAAGCGTGTACACGCTGACTTGACTTCTGTAGCTAATACTCTTAGGAAGTTGGGAAGACATAAACCGAAGTCTTTGATAAGGAGGCAGAATGAAGAAGATGAAAGAAATGTGGAACGACCTGAGCAAGAAGGGTAAGATATTTGTAGCAGCTCTTGTAGTGATAGCTGGTATGATTATATATGGCTGGTTATTCTAATGGGAAAATTAGGTAATTGGAGTTGGGAAAAAGATATGAACGCCCAATTAAAGCAGATGGGAGTAAAAGAAATAAAATTATGGAAAGCTCCTTTTAAATTTAAAAAAAGTAGAAAAACAATGCTAAAGCAATTTAAAAAGAATCTTGGTCTTAAAGACTGATGCCTAAGAAGAAAAGGAATCCCTATGCGAAGGAACTGATGAGTGGCAAGTACAAACCCAAGACCAAACCTTCCAAAAAAAAATATGACAGAAAAAAATCTAAATCCTACTGATGTTACTTCTGTCCTGAAGCATCTCAATAATTTAAAAGACCAGATAGGCAACATTACCTTACACATTGAATGGAAGAATGGAACACAAGGGGTCTATGGCAACTCCAAGACCATTGATGAATATGCAACTGCCAGTATGATGATACAGCAGTATGCCCTGATGACCTTGCGTGAGAATGGTCTTCTTGAAGAAGATACAATAATACCCACCATACACTAATGACATTTTCCCTACACACAGGAGATGCCATTAACTATGAGGATATTCTTATTCTCAGGAAGGTGGTCAAGAAGGTACACTTCAAGCACTATCCAACGGAACTGATTACCAACAAGGAAGCTGACAAGTATATCTATTCCTTGACACCCAAAGTCAAGGAAGCACTAATTAAAACTTTCGTAGACGGAAATTTCGATTATAAGTAGGTAATGGTTTCATTCCATTACAAACCTGATGGCGACACCATCAAGCAATTTATGAAGGATACCCATTTCTTCAGGGGGATACGAGGACCTGTGGGAAGTGGAAAGTCTGTGGCTTGTTGCATAGAAATTTTCAGGAGAGCCTTACAGCAAGAAAAGAATAGCGAGGGAAAAAGAAAATCAAGATGGGCAGTTATCAGAAATACAAATCCACAACTGCGAACAACAACCATCAAGACTTGGCTGGACTGGTTTGACGAGAATAGCTGGGGTCCGTTCAACTGGAGTGTTCCCTATACCCACAGACTGAACAAGGGGGAAGTGGAACTGGAAGTTATCTTCCTAGCACTAGACAGACCAGAAGATGTCAAGAAATTATTATCTTTGGAATTAACAGGAGTATGGATTAACGAGGCAAGGGAATTGCCGAAAGCTATTATAGATGCGTGTAGTATGCGTGTTGGTCGTTTCCCTTCTATGAAAGATGGAGGACCATCTTGGTTCGGTGTGATAGCTGATACCAATGCTCCTGAGGAAGACCACTGGTGGTCCATTATGTCAGGCGAGGCGAATGTACCAGACTACATTTCCCAAGAGGACAGACTAATGTTAATCAAACCTGATAACTGGAATTTTTTTATTCAGCCATCAGGAATGAAGGAAGTCAAGAACCAAGACAATCAAATCATAGGGTACGAACCGAATACAAAAGCCGAGAACACCAAGAACCTTAACCCTGAATACTACAACCAGATTATACGAGGAAAGTCCAAAGGGTGGATTGATGTCTACATTATGAATCGCTTGGGAGCTATCGAGGAGGGCAAACCTGTCTTTAACTCTTTCAACGAGGAAGTCCATCTTGCAAAAGATGCAATACCTTTTACACCAAAAGCTCCAATGTATGTTGGCATAGACTTTGGATTAACACCTTCTGCTGTCTTTGCCCAGCGAATAGGAATGGGCGTATGGCACATACTGAAGGAACTGGTGTGTCAGGATATGGGAGCTGTGAAGTTTGCCGAGTTGCTCAGGCAAGAGATGGCTGAATACAAGCAGACAGAATTTAATATATATGGCGACCCAGCAGGAGATTTTAGAGCTCAAACAGATGAATCAACACCATTTCAAATACTGAGGGGAGCTGGTATCCAAGCTTTTCCAGCTCCATCTAATGACATAGCGTTAAGACTGGAATCGGTAAATGCTGTATTAACCAGAATGACAGACGGACAAACTTCCTTTTTGGTTTCACCCAAGTGTATAAATATTAGAAAAGGTTTTTTGGGGGGATACCATTATCGAAGACTGCAAGTGTCAGGTGATAGGTATGAGGACAAACCTATGAAGAACAGGTATTCTCATGTAATGGATGCTCTCCAGTATCTGATGATGGGAGCTGGTGAGGGTAAGTTATTAGTGAGAGGTAGACAACCAAGCCAACCATTTGTTATAGAACGCAACTATGATGTCTTCAAAAGAAAACCAAAGATAAAGAAAAAAAACTTATGGCAAAGAATGAGGAGTGGGTTATAGCTTTTACCAGCAGACCTGAAAGACCAGCTTGGTTTCATTGGTGGACACATAAGGATTTCAAACATTGTTTAGCTTTTAAGTATGAACCTAAATATGAATTGTGGATTTCATATAACTGGGGTAAGAATGGAGTGGACATAAGAATCCTCACACCAAAGGAAATGTTGAACGCCTCTTTGTACTTTAAGGAAAACCATAATGCCAAGTTTTTAATAGCTGAAGCAAAGGAATTACCGACATTTTATATTATGGAATTAAACTTTACGAATTGCGTAACAGCCATTAGACACTTGGTAGGAATAAGAAAATTAATGATAACTCCATATAAATTGTATTGTGCGTTGAAAAGTATGGGGTGTAGGGAGTATTTAGAAGATTCTAATTAGAAAGGGTTATTTTTATGGGCGCAGCAAAAAAAGTAGTTAATAAGGTTTTGGGTAAAAAACCTAAAACTTCAGCTCCAGCTCCAGCTCCAGCTCCAGCAGCAACAGTAGCAACTACTACTCCATCAGTAGATGGTAATGTAGAGGTTGCCAATTATGTTAAGCCGAAAGGCAAAAGGTCTTTGATTAAAGGAGTAAAAGGTGGTGGAGGATATAATGTCGGTGGTGGCGACTTTGCATTGTTTCTCGAAGAATTAATGAAAAGAAAAACATTAGGTTAAATTAATGGCAGAAGATAAGTTCGCCTTCATATTAAATAAATTTAAGGAGGCACATACTCTACGAGAGTATTTCGTTCCCAAGTTTGAGGAGTGTTATGAATATACACTACCACAGCGTGAATCATTCTATCTTGAATCTCCAGCAAAGAATAGAGCTGATAAGATATTTGATGAAACAGCAGTAGTAGGTGTTCAGGAATTTGCAAGTAGACTGCAATCAGGAATGATACCAGCGTTTGCCAAATGGTTCTCCTTGAAGTCAGGAACAGATGTAGACAATGAAGAATTAATGGCTGTAGATGAACAGCTAGAAAAAGTAACAGACTATGTGTTTGATGTAATAAACAATAGTAATTTTAATCAAGAATCGCATGAAGCATTTCTTGACTTAGCAATAGGTACTGGCTGTCTATTGGTAAGTGAAGGAGATGAATCACAACCAATAAAGTTTAATGCAGTTCCCCTACCACAAATGCTCTTGCTATCAGGACCTGATGGAAAGATAGACTGGACATTTAGAGTTCGCAATATTCCTATTCACCAGCTATCAATTCTGTATCCAAAGGCAACCTATGATGAAGATACAAAAAGCTTGATGGAAAGAGACCCCAATAAGAAATGTGAAGTAATTGAGGCAACCTATAAACGCTATGATACTGAAGAAGAAACATGGCATTTTTGTGTTCTCCTCAAGAAAATGAAGAAAGTTATCTATGAAGAAGAATATGTAGGTCAAGGTTCTAATCCTTGGATTGTCTTTAGATGGTCCAAAGCATCAGGCGAAGTCTATGGGAGAGGACCTGTATTCAATGGAATGTCAGCAATTAAGACTTGCAACCTTGTAATAGAAATGATTTTAGAAAATGCACAGATGGCAATATCTGGTGTGTGGCAAATATCAGATGATGGTACAATTAATCCTGATACAATAAATCTAGTTCCCGGCAGTGTAATTCCTGTAGCTCCAAACTCTGATGGATTACAGCCATTAAAGATGGGTGGTAATTTTAATGTAGCTGATTTGGTACTACAAGATATGCGACACAATATTAAGAAAGCTCTCTACAATGAAATGCTAGGAAGACCTATGGCTAAGACACCAATGTCAGCAAGGGAAGTAGCAGAAAGACAAGCAGATTTACAACGACAAATAGGAGCTGCGTATGGCAGACTTCAAGCAGAATTTATACAGCCATTGATTAAACGAGTAGTGTTTCTCCTTAAAAAGCAAGGAAGAATACAGCTACCAATTATTGATGGCAGAGAAATAAGAGTTAAACCTGAATCCCCATTATCAAAAGCACAACAGCAACAAGATGTGTTAAATGTTGATTCTTTCCTAGAATTAGTTATGATGAGGTTCGGACCACAGATGTTAAATATGGTAGTTAAATCAGAAGTTGCAGCAGAATACTTGGCAAAGAAATTAGGCGTTCCTCTCGAAATCTTGCGTGAGCCTGAAGAACGAGAAGCTATTGCAAATCAAATAGCACAGATGGCTCAACAAGGTCAACCTATGCCACAAGAAGGTGGAGCTGTTCCTCCCAACCAAGCTCCACCTGAAATGGCTCAAGAACCTCCTATTCAATGAAGGAAAAAAAAGTAGAAGGCGTTATTAGTGCAGATGGATTTCGTAGAACAATAGAGGAAGAAAAGGATTTAAACACAGCATTTGCTGGTTTATTCAAGGATAAGTTAGGTGAAAAAATAATGGATTACTTAAAATCAATAACCATAAATAGCGTTGCTGGACCTGAAGTATCTGATAATAAGTTGCGACACCTAGAAGGTTCAAGATATATAGTGGGATTAATAGAACACAGAATTGAAAGAGGTAAAAAGAATGGCTGAAGAAGAAGTTATTTCACATGAAACAGTAGATGAACCAGTAGAGAAAGTCATAGATGATTTTCAGAAAGAACAGAAGGCACAGGAAAAACCTGAGTTCGTTCCTACAAAGTTCTGGGATACAGAAAAAAATGAAATTAAAATAAAGGAATTTTCTGATAGCTATGGCAATTTAGAAAAAGCTTTTCACTCTAAGATAGATGAGATTACTCCCCATTTAAAAAAACAAATTGAATCCGACATGATTAAGGATAGACCTGAAACTAAAGAAGGCTACCTAGTAAAGCTAGATGAATCCTTTGGTGAGGTATCTATTCCTAGTGATGACCCCTTAATGACTTGGTGGAAGGATACTTGCTATAATTCAGGATACAGTAATGAAACATTTAATCAGGGAGTAAATGAATATTTAAAAGCATCTACTTCCAGTATGCCAGTCTATGATGATGAAATGGCAAAGCTGGGTGAGAATGGAAAAGCAAGAACAGAAACTGTAGACTTATGGCTTAAAGGAAATTTAGATGAAACAGAATACAATAGTATGGCTGATTATCTTACAACAGCAGATGGCGTTAGAGCTGTAGAGAAAATTATGAAGGCAACAAAATCAAGTATGCCAACACAACAAACTCCTCAAGCTCCTTTTGATGTTGCTGATAGCAGAAAAGAATTAGAGAAGATGATGAAAGACCCTCGATACCATCACCCTCAACATAGAGATGAATCTTTTATCAAGAAGGTTCAGGAATCTTTTAATAAATTATATCCTGAAGCAGATGGATAAGCTTGTTCTTGTTGAATGGGTAGATGCTCTCGACCAAGAAAATGGCTGGATTTCTAAGGAAACTGCACTCAAAGCTACTGCTATGACAGTCATTAGTGTTGGTTTTATATTAAATGAAACTGCCGATATACTAACTATTATTGGAGATAAGGATAAAAATCCCAATGAAGATTCTGAAATTAGCAGAGTAACAACAATTCCCAAAGGTTGTATCAAAAGCATAAAAGCATTGTGCGTTGATTGTAATTGTAATAATCAATAGATAATAATTAACTATGCCTTTAGCTCGTCTAAAGTATGCCCAGTTGGATAACATACCTACAGTTTAAGATAACATAGAAAGCGATTTAATGATTAGCATTAAATCAAAACTAACAACGAATAACGAGGTATGTTATGAGTTCTACAATTTCAACAGCTTTTATTAAGCAGTTCGAATCCGAGGTCCATATGGCTTTTCAGCGTATGGGTTCAAAGCTTCGTGGAACAATAAGAACAATCAATAATGTTGTCGGTAGTCAGGCTCGATTCCAAAAGACAGGTACAGGTGAAGCTGTTACTAAGTCTAGGCACGGTGAAGTTCCAGTAATGGATATTTCACACAGCACAGTCGATGTAACTCTCAGTGATTTTTATGCTGCAGATTATATTGATAAATTAGACGAGCTAAAAACTAACATTGACGAACGCCAAGTAGTAGCACAAAATGCTGCGTGGGCGTTGGGCAGAAAAACTGATGACCAACTTACTACTGTTTTAGATGGAACATCTAATTCACAAGCAGTTGGTTCACCAGCAGCTGGACTTAGTCTAGCTAAAGCTCAATTAGCTTTCGAAAACTTTGGCACTAGAAATGTTCCTGATGATGGCGATAGATTCTGGGTTGTCGGACATAAACAATGGACCAACCTCTTAGACCTTACCCAATTCGCTAGTTTGGATTATGTTCCAGCTAACGAACTTCCATATTCTGGGGGTATGACTGCTAAGAGATGGTTAGGCTTTATGTTCTACGCTTTCTCAGGATTACCTGTTGATGGTTCTTCAGATAGAAAAACTTTTGCATATCACCGTTCGGCTGTCGGACACGCTATTGGACAAGATATAGTTACGGAAATTAATTATATCCCTGAAAAAGTAGCTCACCTTGCAACATCTATGATGTCAATGGGTGCAGTTATGATTGATGACAATGGTGTCGAAGAAGTTATCTGTGACGAGTAGGAGGATTTAGTATGGCTTATTCAACTGACAATCCTATCAAAAAAATATCACAAATGGGAGCTTCAAATGCTCTTTGGTATTATACAGATGGTGATGCAATCGGAACAATAGATGATGCTGATTATTTTTTAGCTGATTATAAACTATTGACTGCTGGAGATATTATTTTTGTAAATAGTGGTGGCTCTAATGCTGTAGTGGATATATTAATTGTATCCGTACAGGATGGTGGCACTAACTGTGATACGATAATATTAGCTTAATAAACTAACTACAAGGGGGATTTATCCCCCTTGTTTATAATGGAGTTAATGTGGCGATAACGAGTGTAACAGTAGCTAACAGGGCAATAGTAATGATTGGAGCTAATAGAATCTCCAGCTTTACTGATGGAAGTACCGAAGCAACTGTAGCAAATGATTTATATTATGATATTCTTGATGGCGACCTAACAGCGTGTCGCTGGAGGTTTGCTACAAAACAAGCTCAGCTTACAGCTAATGCAACAGCTCCGACTGGTATATGGACACAGAGTTTTAATCTACCAGCAGATAATCTTTATATTCAACGCATAACAGTTAGTGGAAATACTGTTACGGATTATGATATTTTTAACAACGAATTATATACAGACCTACAATCTACTGACACAGTAATAGCAGATTATACTTACAGACCAGCAGAAGAAGAAATGCCGAAGTATTTTATACTCGCAATAGAATATCACTTGGCTTCTGTTTTTGCTCATGCAATAGCTAGGAATACAGATATGGCAAATTTATATGAGCAAAAATATCAAATACAATATCGTAGAGCTAAGAATTTAGATTCAACTCAACAACCAACAAGAAGGGTAAGTGTTAATAGGTTCGCAAAATTTAGAGGTTCTACCAGCTCAAAATTATAAAATGATATGCCAATATTTAGAACAGCACACAATACCTTTCAAGCTGGGCAGTTAGACCCCCTTCTAACTTCTAGGACTGACTTACAAGGATACAAAGACGGATTAGCAACATCAACTAACTGGTGGCACTTAGCTCAGGGTGGTGTGATGAAAAGACAAGGTTTCAAGTATCTTGCTGAAGTAGGATATGATGCAAGAATAATTCCGTGGACTTTCAGCTCAGATGAAATGTATGTTCTTGTTTTATATGCAAGTAACATTAAAATATATTCTACATTAGGAACTCTAATAGCAACTGTGGGGAGCTGTCCTTGGAGTGCTGGTCAGCTAAAAGAAATCACCTATGCTCAATATGGCGACACTATGTTCTTTTCCCATAGTGGATTTGCTACACAGGAATTTGTTAGAACATCAGCTACAACATTTACAATTAGAAATTTTCATTTTGCAACTGATGATACTGGTGAATGTAATATGGATAATTCGGCTGGTACAGATGATGCAGCAACTGTTCATTGTCCTTTCTTTAAATTTAATGATTGGAATATAACTTTAAATCCTAGTGCAACGAGTGGTAGTGGTGTTACACTTGTAGCATCAGAATCTATATTTGTTGCAGCTCATGTCGGTTGTCGTTTTTCTTTAACAGATGACCCAGCGAATAAATATCATCAAGTCGAAGTAACTGGCTATACTTCAGGAACACAGGTAACTGTTACTGTAAGGGATACTTTAGATTCAGCCAATGCAACAAGACATTGGAGAGAGCAAGTGTTCTCAGATGTAAGAGGGTATCCTCAATCGGTAGCTATCTTTGATGACAGATTATATTTTGCTGGTAGCTCATCAAGACCTTCAGGAATTATGGCTTCCAAGATTGGAGAATATTTTAATTTTGATTTGGATAATGCAAGTGGAGAAGATGCAATAGATGTAACGCTAGGTTCGGATAAGGTAGATGAAATACGCTATATGCAACAAGGAAGAAACCTACAGCTATTTACAGATGGTGGAGAATATTATTTAAGACCAGAATCTACTGGTGGTATATCACCGACAAACATAGCTTTTAAAAGACAGACAACTTTTGGTATAAAGAAAATAAGACCACAACAACTAGACGGAGCTACATACTTTATTCAACGAAGTGGAACTGTAGCAAGGGAATATATCTATGATGATGTTCAAGATGGATATACTTCCAATGGAATTTCATTCTTGACAGATGTTATTAATTCTCCTGTAGATACAGGAATACTTGTAGGAACGACAGAACAACCAGAACAGTTTTGGCTATTAACAAATACAGATGGAAGCGTTGCAGCTTTCCATACTATGCGTAGCGACAAGGTTCAGGGTTGGTCCAAGTGGACTACACACGGAACAACTTCTTATCCTCACGGATTTATGTCTATCAATTCAGTTGTCAATGATGTCTTTGCCATTACTTGCAGAGATATTAATGGCTCTAGTAAATACTATTTAGAGAAGATGGACCTTGATGATTCCAAGCCATTAGATTCTTATATAGATGGAACTATCTATCCTTATGGAACTCCATTAGTTAAGGGAGCTAGTCAGACTGGGAACAGTCTTGTGGTAGATGGATTAACGCATACAGTAAAGGCAGATGACCAATTTACTGTAGCTGGAGTATCAGGAACTTATACAGTTACAGGTGTTTCTACACTTGTAGGTGGAGAACAAACAATAAATTTAACAACAAATCTAGCATCTTCCCCAGCAGATAACGCAGCTCTTACATTTACCAAAGGACATATGTGGACTATGGGAACGCATTTAACCAGTCAAGCTGTATCAACAATAAGTGGAAATGAATATCTTGGAGATTTTACTGTAGACGCTAATGACAGAATTACTTTAGATGTAGCAGTAAGCTCTATGACTGCTGGTTTTAAATATGATTCTGTACTCAAGACTATGCCAATAGATGTAGCCATACAAGGACAGCCATTAACTGCTAGATATAAAAGAATAGTGCGTTGTATCCTTGATGTTCAAGATGCTATTGATGTAGATATAGAGGGTCAGGATTTGAAAGTGAGACAAGTAACAGGAAGTATAGGAAGTGGGAGCTTAACAAGAACAGCTTCAAATGGTAAGCATGAATTTTATTTGACTGGTTATAGTCAAGATGCACAGGTAACATTAACCTCAGATGTACCTACGCCTTTAAAAATTAGAGGATTAGTATTGGAAATAGATTATTAATGGGTGAAGCAGCAATAATAGTAGCAGCAGTAGTATCTGCTGGAGCAAGTTTAAAACAGGCACAGCTTTCAAAGAAAGCATCTAAGATTGAACAACAACAAATTGCAGATGAAAAATCTTGGGCAACGAAACAAGCTGGAATAGATAAGGAAAATCTTGCTATGGAAAAAGAAATGGCTGCTGGAGCAAACTTGGCAAGTGCAGCTTCATTAGGATACAGTCCTCATTTATCTGGTTCTTATCTAGCCAATAGAAATTATAACCAATTTGTTTTTAATAGAACAATAACACAAATAGATGACCAGTTAGCATATAGAGGAAGGAAATATGATTTAGCATATACAAGTGCTGGAATAAAAGGACAGTACGGATATATTGGGGGAATCTCTAATGCTTTTAGTTCTGTAGCTAGTGCTGGATATAAACTAGATACTCTGGGCAAAGATTAATATGGCTGAATTAACAAAATCAAGACCAACTAATTTATTAAAGAACATAGGTGTTGTAGGTACAGAAGGATATGCTGTTGCTCAAAGAAGTATGCAACAACTGGCAAATACAGCAGATAGAATTGCTGATGTTGCTTATAGACACGAAGCTAATAAACTGGAAACAGAAGCATCATTTGATGCAAAACATGACCCCATAAAATGGCAAGATAAATTTCTTATTGAAGATGAAGATGGTGATTTTAAAATTACAGAAATGTATGAAGATGAAAGCGAAGGAAAGCTTTTATATAAATTTAAAAGTCCTGTTAGTAATGAAATGTTACCTGTGGGAAAAATTTATAATACTGCCTATAATAAAGAAAGAGAACCAGTATTTGAAAAATCATTAGTATTAGCTGTAAATGATTTTGCAAGACAAGCTGAATCAAATAATATTCTAAATCCTAATGGATATATGAATCATGTATCAGCATACATAGATGAAATAGGTAATACTTTAGACCCAAGATATACAAATCTTTTAAAAGATTTAGAGAATGATGTTATTAGTAGACACTATAATAATATAGTTTCTCATGTTAAACAATTAGAACTAGAACAATTAAATTATAGAAGAAAATCAAATCTTATCCAAAGCACAAATACTCTTATAGATTATATGGGTGAGATTGGACATATTCATCTTGAAACAGAACCAGCTTTTTGGATTGAAAGAGGAGAAAATAATAAAGTTATAATTAAATATAATAGTGAAGATAATATATCTGAACTTGATGGTCATGTTAAATTATTAAATGACATAATACAAGATGTTGAAAGTCAATTAACTATACCAACAGAATCTAAATTAGGTTGGATAGATAACCAATATAAAAAAATAGCATTTACTTTAACTGTTAATTTAGCTAAAAAATTAAAGATAGAAGGCGACAAATTTAAAACAGATGAAAACTTTACTGAGTTTGTAAAAGAATTAAAACTAGGAACATCATCTAATAATTCTTTTGTTAAACAAATTTCTCAACTTGTTAAGAATGATAAAGCTGCTATCGGTGGTATCTATGAATTAGTTAATTCATATCATTTAGATTTAATAGATTTAAACAAAATTAATTTTGAACAAACAAAATTATTAATAAAAAATAAAATGGCTGGAGAATATATGGAACTATTAGAGCATCAAACTACAGATGACCCAGCTATATTTGAGTTAAGATTAGAAAAGTTTCAAGCTAAAGTAACAGCTTTAGAAACATTATTTCCTGAATTTAATAAAACACTTGAAGGAAAAGATTTAATCAATACTTTAAGTATCAATAGTCTGCAAAATATAATTTTTGCAAAAGATGGTAATAGAAAAGCATTTGGACAATTAAGTGATGATTTAGGTGCTGGTATTATAAAAGAATTTTATAAGGAAGAAAATTATAATAATTTAGATAATTTAATAGCAACTTATAAGAAATATACAGATAATGGAACTCTTGATAAGTTAATGAATCAAGACCATAATCAAGTAACTAGAGCATTTCTTGGAATATATAAACAACTTGAAACAGAATCTACAACATTAAATGAAAAAATGTGGTTTATTAATGCTGGATTAATGGTTGATGGTCCATTTCCAATAAATAATGATAAAGCACATAGAGATGGATTATCATTATTTTTTTTAGAAAAAGAAAAAAAATTTCAAGAAGAAAGAACACAAACTATAAGTAATAGTCCTCTTATAACAAAATCAGGATTTGATGAAGCAACAACAGCTACTGAAGAAAGACTAGGAAAAAAACAACCAATGAATGATTGGAATATGAAACTCCAATACTTTTCAAAATTTGGAATATTAGATTCACAAACTTATAGTCAATTAAATAATGGTGTGAATATGGGTAATGAGATAGCTCTTTCATCAACAAGAATGTTTATGGAAATAAAACATTTGCGTAATGAATGGGGAGGTCATGTAGGGTCTAAATTATTATCTAGTATAGATTCAAAATCATTTATGTTTTATGAATTAATGGAAGAAGTATTACAGGGTATGCCACAATCTCAATGGAATACTGGATATGAAGCAGTACAAAATCTAATTGCAGAAACTAAAAAAGATAATTTGGATAATAGAAACAGATTAACTATGGCTCAAAAGTTTGGTGATACAACAGATATAAAAAAACATATGATAGATGGAATTAAGGATTGGGAAATCGATATAAAGGTTGAAGACATTGAGGAAAATATCAATCTTTATAATGATATTATGGATATGTATATGGTTAATATGGCTATGGGTACATTTGGACCTAAACAATCTATGAACGATGCTTTAGTTAAAACTGTTATGCAAAAATATGCGAAATCAAGTATTTCTTTTGATGCTACTCTTGGACCATTTAAAGAAGATGAACGCTTTACTCTTTTACCTCCTGAGTTGGTTTATAGAAATGCTAACCTTCCATTAGAAGAATGGTTAATGCCATATGTTAATGAAGAATTAGTAAAAGATATAGATTGGGAAGGAGTTAATTTATCACTTATTGAAGAACTAGAACAGGTAACTGTTAAACGAAAAGAAGCTATAGATTATACAGACCCAGCCATAGCTGATATGTCAGTACAAAAAGTATATTCTATTAATACAGACCCAACAGACCCTGACCAAAAAGAAAAATTAATACTCGGAAAAAATTTATTTCTTAAAGTTTATCAAGCTCCAAGAGGACAATTTCCAACTTATAAATTGTATTACATAGTAACTAAACAATCAGAATATGCTAATCATGGACAAATGGTAGAACTTAGAAAAAAAGATGGAACAGACTTAATAATAGATTTTACTCCTCGATATAAAGAAGCAACACAGAATTGGCAGACAAAGTTTTATGAAGAACAATGGGAGAATTGGTTATACATTAAAGAGAATAAGAAAAGAGAATTTAAACAAAAAGTAATAGATACCATAGAAAGTTTTGGAACATACTAATGGCTTCATTAGAAGAAAAGAAAACAAATAACTTACTGAATTTAGCTCACAATGCTGAATCCAGTATGTATCTACCATTACCTTATCAAAATTATCCTAACTTTAATCCAGCGTTTGGTGGCTATGCTCCTGAACGATATGGTCAGGGATATTGGACAGATGTATCAGATTACTGGACATTAGGTTGGCAAGGAGCTGTTCAATACAATATGCAAAATATGCCTGATAACCACGAAATTACAGACTGGAATCCTTTAGATGAAAAGCTGAATCCTAATAGATTAGATGGTTATGAACAGTATGCTGATGAATTATTAATGACAAATAACAAGGAACATTTCCAGTATTTAAAGGGAAGAATAGATGAAAAAAGGAGAGCTAGTGAAAATCTACAATGGTCGGATAGGTGGTCGCCATCTTTATTAGTGGGTTTAGCTAATCCTATGTATCTTATACCTTTACCAGCTACATTAGGTATGGGTATTACAACAGGTTTTACTAGAGGAGCATTAGGTTTAGGAGCTATAGTTGGAGCAGAAGAAGCTGCTTATCATATGACAGACCCTACTCGTACATGGAAAGAATCAATATGGACAACAGGAACAGCAGCACTTATGGGTGGAGCATTAGGTGGAGTATTGGGAGCTGTAGGCAAAGGTAGGTATAAAAAAGGTTTTAGAGATGAAACAGGAAAAAGAGTAGATAGAGAACACGCAAGAAATGAAGGTCGTATGCCTGACAGTCCGTATAATCACCCTGATATTAAAATATCACATAACGCAGTAGACAAGGGTAAAATTGGAATTAAGAAAACTAAAATGGTTATTGATAAATCAAGAAAGGTTTTTACTTTTAAAGATAAATGGAAGTTTGCTGAATCAGAATTTGAAACTATAGGAAAAAAAATCAAAGGACAAAAAAGACAAAAGAAACTGGTGGGTATTAATGTAGATGTCGCAAAGATAATGCAACAATGGAAAGAAGGAATTAGATTTTGGACCAACCCTATATCTATGGGAACAAAGAATGTTTTTAAATTTGATACCTTTAAATCCCCATTGGAAGCAATACAATTTATTATAGAACGAGAAGCTGCAAAATCATTAGCACTCAATGGCAATCTTCCTAAACTAGCTAGAAAAAAAGTATTAGCATTGGTAGGTAAAGGAACAACTAGAAAAATAATTAAGGTTGCACAAAAAATACCTGAAAAATGGAAAATTTTAAGTAAAGTAATTGACCCTAAAACTGGAAAAGCATCTCATTTATTAATAGCAAGAAAAGGAAAGTATATTGAAAAGCAAGAACCATTTAGTGATTGGATTAATAGAATTAATAATCATGCACTAGAAAGAGTTAATGCCCTTAAGGTAGGCAATACAAGTTTTGTTGGAGCAATAACAAGAGAAAATGCTAAAATACTTACTAAAGATACTGGACAAAGAGGATTATTTAATCTTGCTGATTCAATGGGATTAGATACACTTTTTTCTAAATTAACTCCTTGGTATCGTGCCATAAATATTGTTAAAACTAAATTTAGAGGCGATAATTATTTAGGAGCTAAACCTTGGGAACTTGGTTATACAGGTGTAGACCATGCTGGAAAATATTTAAGCATAAGAAAACCAGCAGATGTTAAAGCACTAGGTGAAGTTAATAATAAATTTTCTCAATTTAATGAAATATTTGAAAATGCTTATGCTATGTTTGTTAATGGACAAAAAAGACTAGCTCCATTTGGAATTGAACTATCTAATGCTTTTACTAATATTTCTAATAAAGTAAATGGAACAACTTGGTTTAAAGAAATATTAGATAAAGCTCCTAGAGAATGGACTAAAGCTGATTTTGAAGAAATATTTTTTCTTCAGCTAATAGAACCTACTTTTTTAAAAGGAAAAGATGCTTTTAAAATAATAACAGAATCAGCTAGTAAAACAAGAACACTACTTGATGATACAGGTAAATTAATGTCAGACTTAGGTATGTTTGCTAGTAATCAAGGAGCTAAAGTATATAGAGCCAAACTTAGTAATAATTTATTTTCTTTAGAACAAAGATTATTTGTTCATCAAAAAAAATTAAATACATTAGATAAAGCTTTGAGAGCTGGAGCAGTAGTATCTGGTAAAAAATGGGATAAATTAAGAGTAAATATAAAAATTATACAAGATGACATTAAAGAAGTTAAAAATAGAATAAAAGAAACAGATGACTTTATTCTTAATAGTAAGGAGATGGGTTACAAAGATTTAAAGGAAAACTACTTTCCTCAAATGTGGTCGGAATCTGCCATTTCAAGATACCCTAATGAATTTAAAGATTTGCTTATTAAATATTTTAGAGAAAATGATACTTATTGGAAAGATGGAGTTAAAGTTATTTTAGATACTGAAAAGAAAAGAATAACTAGAGTAAATGAAATCTATCACGATATTCGTAAGGGAGCAGCAGTTGGTGATATAGATGGACTAATGGCTCATGTATATAGAAAAAAGAATATTGGTGGACTGCAATATTTAAAACATAGAGTTATTAATATTAAACAAACAGAATTATTTTTTCTTAATCAAGCTGGTGAGAAGGTATGGTTTATCAATAGAAATGTATCTGATGTTCTTAGAGCATATTGGACAAGACTTTCACCACAAATTGCTATGGCACAAAAGTTTGGTGATAGACATATGTTCGGAGAGATACAAAGAATAAGACAGCATATATTAGAAGATTATATTTCTCCTATAATTACTAAAATGGAAAAAGAAGTATCTAAAACAAAACCTAATTTAAAAGAAATAGCTAAACTAGAAAAGCAGACAGAAAAATATCAAAATGCTGGAGAAGATTTAATACAAAATCTTAAAGATTTAGCTCAAAAAAATACTTTACAATTTAATAGAGCAGACCCTACTGCGTGGTCAGAACAAATGGCGACAAGTATTAAAGACTGGGCAAGTATGGCAACAATGGGAAGGGTTTATTTAACTGCTCTCATTGATAATGGTATGCTTGTATTCAATCACGGATATAAAAGGGCATTTGGAGGAGCTGCTCAGCAATTTATAAGAGGATTAGAAAGTGGAAAAAAAATTAGAAGACAATTACAAGATGAATTTGGTGAAGGATATGATGTACTTCTTGCACAAGTTGGTTCTCGTTTTCAAGAAACTGGTGGTAATATAGTACCGAGTACTAATGTTATAACTAGAGTTATTAATTCTATGCAAAAATATTTTTATATTGCTAACTTTTTAGCTCCACATACTCTTTTTGCAAAACAAATAGCAAGTTATAATGCTAGTCAAAGGTTATTAAAAAATTCTATATTATGGGCAAGAGGTAAGCCAGTACCAAAAGATGAAATGGAATTTATGTCAAGATTTTTTGACTTGAATTTTGCTAAAGCAATAGAAAGAGAATTTAGAAAAGGTAATATTCAAAAAGGTAAAAATAAAGACTTATATCCAAATACTTTAAATTGGTCAGATGATGATTTAGCTTTAGCCTTTCGTTCCTATGTTAATGATTCTATACATTCAACAGTTATAACCCCAAAAGGAGCAGACAGACCTAACTGGTTTGATGCTAAGGCTACTTTCCCTAAATTTAAAAGAGATGCAACAGGAAAGATGGAAAGATTTGAAATTGATTCCAAGCTGGTTACATTACCAGCACAGTTTCTTTCTTATGGTATGTCAGCAACCTCTAAACTTTTACTTGCTGGTATGCAAAGGAGAGATGGAAATGTTCTTTCAGGTGTAACTGCATTGATAGCACTTGGATATTTTTCAGCTTGGTTGAAAGACCCTTATTTTCATAAGAAAACATTTACAGAACAAACAATTAGAGCTATCGAATTAACAGGAATACTTGGAATCATTAATGATTTAAACATTTCACTTGAAACTTTATCAGCTAATCAACTAGGAGTAAGACCAGCGTTTGGAGCAAGACCATTGTTTGGTGATGTTAATATAGGTGATAGGGTGGGTGAACCATTCGGACCGGGAATTAACTTAATTGCAGAAGCCATATGGGCATTTACTTCAGAAGAAGCAAAGAAAGATGATAGAGCTGCGATTGTGCGTAGACTAATTCCATGGAACAATCTATTAATTTGGAACAGCTGGTTTAGAGATGCTAGTAAAAGCATATATGGAACAATAGAGGATACTGTAACAGACTAATGGCACATATAACAATATCGGATAACGACCCAAGAGTACAGATAACTGGAACTACTAGCTTAGGTCCACACGCATTTAACTTTGAAATCTTTGAAGACGCAGATATTAAAGTCTATCAAGATGATACACTTAAAACCCTAACTACTCACTATACTGTAAGTGGAGCTGGTGAATCAGGTGGTGGTAGTATTACCTTCACTTCTGGTAATGCTCCATCATCAACATCAGTAGTTATTACTATAAGAAGGGATATAGCTGTATCTCGTTCAACTGACTTTGCTACTTCTGGTAGCTTTCAAATAGATTCCCTTAATACAGAATTAGACAAGCTAACTGCTAAAGTAGCTCAACAAGAATTTAACATAAGGAGAGCGCCTCTCTTAAAACCAACAACAGTCAACGCAAATTTAGATTATACTTTCCCTGAACCAGTAGCATACAAGGGATTAAGATGGAACAGTTCAGCTAATGCTTTGGAAAATGTCCATCTTAATTTTAGTGCTGCTGTTTCAACTGTATCAGTTGGAAACCCAGCAACTGCATCTCTCAATACAACAACTGGTGTCTTTACCTTTGGTATTCCGACTGGAGCGACTGGAGCTACAGGACCGACTGGTCCGACTGGAGCTGATTCGTCAGTAGCTGGTCCTACTGGTCCGACAGGTCCGACAGGTCCTTCTGGTCCGACAGGTCCAGCTGGAGCAGATTCATCTGTTGCTGGACCGACAGGTCCTACTGGTCCGACTGGACCATCTGGTTCAACTGGTCCTACAGGTCCTACTGGACCAGCTGGAGCGACAACTGGCTTTGGTGGAGATACTGTTAAATACAGATTCAGCACAACAACAACTGATTCCGACCCATCAAGTGGAAACTTAAGATACAATCACGGAACTGTAGCTAGTGTTGATAAGATTTTTATTGATGATGAAAACATTGATTCCGTAGATGTAACAGCGTGGATTAATGCCCTAGATGATGTAGGAGCTGCTGACAATAAAGGTAGATTAAGAATATTTAAGCTAACAGACAGCACAAAATTTGCACATTTTACAATAGATGCTGCGAATACTTCAGCAAGTGGCTATACAAAAATCAATGTAGCTCATGTAGCAAGTAACAGTACATTTTCTAATGCTGATGAAATAGGGGTATCCTTTGTTCAAGCATCAGAAAGTAGTGTGGCTGGTCCAACAGGACCTACAGGACCTACAGGTCCAACTGGTTCGACTGGTCCGACTGGTCCAGCTGGTCCGACTGGTTCTACAGGTTCTACAGGACCGACAGGACCAACAGGTCCAGTAACAGAGGCGACAGCAACAGCTCTAGCGATAGCGTTATAGGTGTGCGTTGAAAAATAGATATAACAATTTAAGGAGGTCTAATGGCTAATACTTTTAAAGTTAAATCAAATACTGCTATGCCTACAAGTGCTGGTAGCTGGGAAACATTATATACTTGTCCTAGTTCAACTACTGCTGTTGTTCTTGGATTAATACTATGTAATATTCATTCAGCTTCCATCACAGCAGATGTTCAGCTAGAAAGTAATACTTCTGATACAGAAACCAATGCGAATGTGTATCTGATTAAAGATGTTACAATTCCAGCTGGTTCATCATTGGAAGTATTGTCAGGCAGTAAGGTAGTTTTACAGACTACTGATTTAATTAGAGTAGACTGTGATGTTTCAGCAAAGATTGATGCGTCATTGTCCATAATGGAAATAACATAGGATAACTAATGGGATATATTGGTTCTAAACCAGCAAATAAGCCGATTACAAGTGCTGACATAGAAGATTCAATTATAACTGCTGCTGATTTGGGAGCAAACTCTGTTGACAGTTCTGAATTGGTAGATGGAAGCATTGATACTAGTCATCTTGGAAATTTACAAGTAACAACAGCCAAACTGGCTGCTGATGCAGTTGATGGAACGAAACTTGCAGATGATGCAGTTAATAGTGAACATTATACAGATGGCTCAATAGATACAGCTCATATTGCTGACGACCAAATTACTCTTGCAAAAATGGCAAGTGGTACTGATGGCAACATAATCAGTTATGATGCCTCTGGTAATCCAGTTGCTATTGCTACTGGAAATGATGGACAAGTTTTAACAAGTGCTGGAGCTGGACAACCACCAGCTTTTGAAGCTGCTGTAGGTGGTAGCTTTGTAAAATTAATGAGTGGTAGTGCAAGTTCTTCAGTTACTCATAACCTTGTAGGTTTTGTTGATACTTCAAAATATAATAACTACTGGGTTTTCTTAGGTAATATACTAGGTCAAAGTGCTAACACAATAGATTTTCAATTTGCAGATGGTAGTGGTGCTATGACTGGTGCTGATTATCTTTATTCTGGTCATGGTTGGAGAAGTTCAGATAATGCAGTTAATGTTAATGGAGAATACGCAAATCAAATTGAATTATGTGCTTCTATGCAAGGAAATGCAAACCAGCCCTCTTTTTGTCAATTCTATATGACTGTAAATCCTAACTCTAATTATGATGGAAAAACAATTCAAGGCGTAAGTTGGGGTTGGAGAACTGATGTAAATGATGTGATGATTTGTAATGTTATGGGTTGGCAAAATAGCACCCATACAGTTACAGGATTTTCACTTCATGCTTCAGGTAATGACGCAACAACTTTTGATTACGAAATTTATGGGATAACTAAATAATGCCAACATATTATAAAAACACAATTACACCTGAGGGAAGTACCAGAGAAGAAATTACTGGAGAAGAATTAACTATACTTGAAGCAGAAATTGCTGATTTTAAATCTAAATCTGGTGAAAGAAAATTAAAATTAATAAAAGAATTACGATTAGAAAAATTAAAAGAAACTGATTTCTGGGTATTACGTGGAGATATAACTGACGAACAAAAACTTTATAGAAAAAATCTAAGAGATATTCCAGCTAATTATAATTCATCTAAATATGACGAATTACTTGCTAGAGATAGTAATGGAAAATTAACACACTCAATTTGGGAGAAACCATAATGAGCTACATAGGCAGAGGCGTAGACGCAATAAGCAATGTCGAGAAACTTGACAACATTACTTTCAATGGTGGAACAACCTACGCATTAACAAAATCAAGTGCAGCTTTTACACCAGTAGGAGCTAACAATATTTTAATTAGTATTGATGGAGTTATTCAACAAGGAAACTTTAGTGTTTCAACAACCAATATAGTTTTTGATTTTTCTCCTACATCAAGCAACACTTGTGATTTTGTTCTGCATTATGGTACTGGAGTTTTAAATGTACCAGCAGACGGAAGTGTTAGTGCTGCAAAGATGGCTGCAAATTCTGTTGATTCAGATTCTTATGTTGATGGCTCTATAGATGCAGCACACTTATCAGCAAATTCTGTTGATAGTGATGCTTATGTAGACGGAAGTATTGACCTAGCACATATGTCAAGCGAAAGTGTTGACGAAGATAATTTACATATTTCAAATGCTGGTAGCAATGGACAATTTTTAAGTAAACAATCAGGTAATGCTGGTGGCTTAACTTGGGCAGCTGCTGGTGGAGATTTATCTTTTGGTGGCGACACATTTGGAGCAAACAAAGTTATTGGAGCAAATGATGCCTATTCACTTTCTTTAGAAACTTCAGGCAACACAGCTTTAACGATTGATGCTAATGGTCATATAACAAAACCATTACAACCTAGCTTTATTGCTTTTATGAACGCTAATCAAACTTTTAGTAATGGTGCTTGGACTACAACAGCTTTTAATTCAGAGGGTTGGGATACCAATGCAGATTTTAATACAAGCACCCATACTTTTACAGCCCCTGTAACAGGAAAATATTTATCTACTATGATGGTTAGAGTAGATGCTATTGCTACAGGAGATGGTGAAATTCATTTTGTTTTAGATGCCTCTAATAGAGATTTTTATTATAGTCATAATACTATTGGCTCTCATTTTGATGGTACTTCATCATTCGATAGTGGTACATTCAATTATTCAGGCATTATAGATATGGATGCAAATGATACAGCTAAATTTATACATTATATGTCTAATGCTAGAACAATAACAAATAATTCCACCAGAACTTGGTGGAGTATGCAATTATTAGGATAAGCCAAAATGAAACAATTAACTTTAAAGGAGGTTTAAATGGCAGACTTAACAATAACTGTAACCATAGATGATACAGACCAAAAGTGTATGAAGAATGACCTATTGGATATTAATCAATGGGTACAAGAAGCAGTTGATGGGAAGAAAAACAATTGCTGGAAAAGATTTCAGCGAGAGTGGACTAACAAGCTGATGAATGATGAAACATTCACAGACCCAATTCCTAGCAACAAAACGGATTTTGTTAATCTTGTTACAGCTCGACCTGATTACAAGGACAGAGCGACAAGAGAAGCAGAACAGGAAATATAATTAAATGGCACAGATTAAAACAAACTTACAGTATGGCGTAACTGGCACAGTACAAAGTGCTAATATTGCTAATGATGCAATAGACAGTCAGCACTATGCTGATGGAAGTTTAGATACTGCACACATAGCTGATGACCAAGTAACTTTGGCGAAGATGGCTGCTGGTACAGATGGTAATATCATTACCTATGATGCTAGTGGCAATCCAGCAGTTGTAGCTGTTGGCACTTCAGGACACTTCTTAAAAAGTCAGGGAGCTGGTAGTGTACCAGTATTTGCTGCTGCTGGGGGTGGAAAGATTTTACAAGCAGTTTCAAGAACAACAACCACATCTACAGCAACAACTGACCACGCTTCATATACAGCAACGGATTTATATGTGGCAATAACCCCAACCTTATCAAGTTCAAAAATTCTTTATATGTTGAATGGAAGAATATCAATGTACGAGGGAAGTGGCTCTGGTGTGAGAAACAGAAGTATAGTGTATAGAGATATTGGTGGTGGGGGATATTCAGCTAATTTTCCATCAACACAGGATATTACTTGGGGTATAGGTGGTGGACATTTTTCTAGTGCAGAATTAGGAACTTATCATTGGATGCATATGTCATTTTTGGATTCTCCAAATACGACCAGTGCTTGTACATATAAATTATACATTAAAAAAGATGTGGCTTCTGGTTCAGGTGATTCAACTACTTTAGGTGGTAGTTCAGCAGTGATGAGTATTCTCGCATTGGAGGTAGATAATGCTTAATACAATAAAATTTGGAAAGGCGATAGAAAATTTAAAACCTTCCACAGCATTTTCATATCACGAAGAAGTTCCAACAACGGAAGTATTATTTGATAAAGTTGAATGGATAACAGGAGTTGCGGAAAATGGCGTAGCCATAACAACAACAGTCAATCCTCATTCAGAACTGACTTGGGAGAAAGTCAATGCTGAAATGACACGACTGCAAACAGAGTATGATGCACAGGATTATGCAAGAAAAAGAATGGCTGAATATCCAACTATACAAGAAGCTGTTCACGCAATTTTAGATGACGATTTAGAAAACTTACAAATTAAAAGACAAGCAGTAAAGGAGAAATATCCTAAATGAGTGACCTTTGCGAATGTGGACATCTAAAAGCCAAATGCACACACCCTAATTGTAGTGATGCTGAATGTCCAGCTTGTAACCAGACACCTTGTCAATGTGATTCGGAATGTCCTTCGTGTGGAAGTTAGTGTTTAGTATGGCTATTGTATCCTCATTAAGTATTCTAGGTTGCACTCCGATACTAATGGATAAGCTAGATGTTAGACCATCTAAGACTACTGTTACCTATGGAACATCTTCAACAACAAATGACACAGTAAAAGATGCAAAGAATGATTCAACAACAACAGCAGATTCAGCAAAAGAATCTTGGACAATTAAACAAGAGTTTGTTTGGGGAAGAAATAAGTAATGGAATTTTTAATTAATACTTTTGGAGCTAAAGTTTGCTGTATCTTTGCAAGTGGATTGGGTGGAGTAACAGACCAAGCAATTAAAAGAAAGTTTAAGATTATGGAAGTAGTCATAGCTTTACTTATAGGTGTTGGTTCTGCTGAAATATTTATTCCAGCTTTAATGTCCTACTTTCAGTTTGATAAAACTATAGGAGTAGCGATTGCTTTTATCATTGGATACTGTGGCATCAGACTTCTTCCTATGATTGAAGCTGGTGTTAAAAAGAGATTAGAAAAATGAAGGATATGAAAATTAATGCTGCCTTAATATTCGCTGTAATATTACAAGCAATAGGATTAGTTTGGTATGTATCCAAGATAGATAGCAAAGTAGATATTCTTTATTCTACCTTTGAAGAAGAAAATCAAAAAGATGTTATTGCCAATCAGGTCAAGATGCAACTTGATTTGGAAAATATCATAGAAGAAGTAGCAGAATTAAAAGCTGACTTAAAAAAACTCAAGAACAAAGACCAAGCTATTCTAAAGCAGAACAAGAAAATAGAAAAGCAACACGAAAAGTTATTTGAATTAATAGAAGGCAACAGTTCCAATAGGTCTTATTCCTATGGAGATTAAATATGAAAACAGTTTTTTTATTGCTGATGCTTATGTCATCTCCTAACCAGACAACTGTCAGATACAATGCTGTATTGTATTATAATGATGTTGAATGTGAGATAGCGAAATCTAAGTACATGGATTCGTATGACAATAAAGATGATGTTTACAAAGAGTTAATAGTAACGGAAGCATTTTGTATTCCCTTTGATGCTTTTCCATTAATTAAGACTAAAGGAATAGGAGCTTGAAGTGGCTGAACCAGTCCAAAATCGAGAGGATATTATCAAGATTGAGGGGGAGCTGCGATTGATCCATCAGAAGTTGGACAATCATATTACACATATGTCTGCAAAGATTGACACCATCTTCAAGATAGTTTGGACAGTTAGCTTTATGGTTCTAGGTCTTATTCTTAAAGCTGTATATACTGGTCTTATCTCTTAACTACTATTGGGTACTCTTGGGTACTACACTTAATACTTATCAACATATAAAACTTTAGGTATGATGTCTTATGAAGTTTAAAGGTCATAAGATTCTTGTCATTGGTGATACCCACGACAGTCCACATATTCCCCAAGATCGTTTTAAATATATCGGTCTACATATTAAAAAAACAAAACCAGATTATATTGTTCACATAGGAGATTTCTCCAGCTTTGATTCCCTATCTTATTTCCAAGCCAATGACACACAATCAGGAAAGCTGAAGGATGCTTTTATGGTTGATATAAAGTCAATGCACAATGCCCTGTCTGTTCTTCACAAATACACAGAAGGTATTCCACATCACATTTGTTTAGGCAATCACGAATTGCGAGTGCATAAATTTGAAGAAAGAATACCAGAAATACAAGGTATGATGAAGGAAACTTTATACGAATCCTTCTATAAATATGGCTGGACAGTATCAGAATATGGCGAATTTAAGTACATTGGTGGCGTAGCATTTGTCCACGCTCCCCTTAATATTATGGGAAGGGAGTATGGTGGCAAGAATGCAGAGGTACAAATTGCCAATGATTCTGTGCATGACCTAGTTTTTGGCCACACACATAAGGCTAGGGATTGGAAAGCCCCTAAAATAGGTAGTAAGCAGTGGGTAAGGATCATAAATGTCGGTTGCAGCTTACCCTATGGTCATATAGAAGACTACGCTAAATTAAATATGAATGGTTGGTCATGGAATATTACGGAGTTAGGTATCTGGGATAACCATATCCAAGAAAATACATTCATATCTATGGATAGATTGGAGAGAGAGTATGGAAACAATTAAAGCACAATGGAACAAGTTATCCAAAAAAGGAAAGGTTGCTTCAGTTATTTGTGTTGTTGTAGTGGCTTATATCATTTATAATAACATCTTCTAATGTTACAAGCACTTACAGCTATTGGCCCTATTGCAAAAATGATAGGTGGTATAGTTGATAAAGCTGTTCCTGATAAAGATTTAAAAGAGAAATTAAAACATGAGCTAAACACTCAGTTAATTAATGGTGATCACGAGGAGCTGATCGCTAAATCAAAAATCATTGAGGCAGAAGCTAAATCCAAACATTGGCTGACTGCTACTTGGCGACCAGCTCTTATGTGGATTTGCATTCTTGTCATAGCAAACAATTTCATCCTTAGTCCTGTATTGGAACTAATCTTGGGTACAAGTTTAAACCTAGAGATACCTGATCCTATGTGGAATCTTCTAACTATTGGCGTTGGGGGGTATATTGCTGGTAGAAGTGGTGAAAAAATAGCTCAAAATTGGACACAGAAGGACAAATAGAGGTTCGGTAGGGGTAAAGTACCCTAGACTATTTCAGCCATCATTTTAGCTAGTCTCTTGGCTCTTTCAGGCGTTTGCCTAGCCCACTTGGAATCAATCATCTGAACAGATGCCTCTTGATAATCCTTGATTGTTATGGCTCTTAACATCTTCTTAAATTTTCTTACACCATTCTTGCCCAGTTGAAATACCATCTCGGTCAAGATGGACAGAACCCTTGCGTTCATTCCTTCAGTTCCGTATTCATAAATTTCTTCGGCTTCCCTAGCAGATGCCCTGAAGTCTATCTCAAACTGCAAGTCCAAGACTTCCCTCTTGTATTTTTTATTATCTTCCCAGCCTTCATCATCAAAACACCTATGGCCATATCCTATGGTACGAAATCCCTGACTACAAAGATATACAGTATCTCGGTATCCTTCGTGTTTTTTGATTCTTTGTTTTACTGAATCAATTAAGTTTGTTTCCATTAGCAACATACCTATCTTTCTCCATTTCAGCTAGTGCGTGTCGCAAGATATTTTCGGTAGTTATACCATTATGAAAAGCATCTGACAAGTTAAGTGCAGCTGAAACAAGAGCTATTTGTGTTTGTGTAACACCATTTAACAATATAAATTGTGAATCAACTAGCTGAAATATCTTTCTCATAGTTATTTCTACCTGATCTTCGGTGATACCTTTTTTTTCTATTATGTCTTTCAAGTCGGACATACCCTATCAATATACTATCTGTATAGAATTGATATTCACAAACGCTAGAGGGGAAAGACAGCGTTTGATGCTTAGAAACCCTCTAGCGTTTAAACGCAGATGAAAGGATTACTTCTGCGTATAGGAGGAACAACTACTATAACATCATCCAGTATAAATACACAGACTTTTAATCATACAAGCTGTAACCAGCTTATAAATGTACTTTAGAGAGAGGTGTTATTCCCCTATTCTTTAGCTCAGGGGTAAGGTATAATGCTACACCACAAAGGTAATACGATATACGATACCCCCTAATCTCTAATCATACTTTGGTCTTACTTTGGCGTATGATACCAGAGGTAACTCGTCAGCTACAACCTCGTTAGAGATGTTATTTAAAATGGAACATCTATTTCTTCCTCTTTACTGGTTTTAGAACCAGCAGATTTAGGAGCAGATTTTCCATTTGTTCCACTATTAAGGATACGAGTGATGCCTTCATAACCAGCACAAACTATGTTTGTCGCATATCGTTTCTTGCCATCTACTTCGTATTCTCTATATTCTAAAGAACCTTGAACGAATAAGGTTGAACCTTTCTTCGCATATTTCTCTAGTGATTCTACGAGAGCTGGTTGAAAAACAGTAATGCTATGCCATTGTGTTTTTTCTTGGTACTCATCACTATCCTTTACTTTTATTTTTTTATTGGTAGCCAGTCCAAGATTACAGAATTTATTTCCTGTTTTTGTTACTCGAATTTCTGGGTCGCTTCCCAGTCTGCCTATTAATGTTACTTGATTTATCATTACACTTACCTTCTGTAATAATGGTTGTTAGGTCTTCCCTTATGGAAGGCCACATATAATCGTTTTCTTTACATATATTAAACCAACGATTATAAATTCTTATTTGCCATTCTTTTTCTAGATGGCTTAGTTTTGATTTTTTTATCATTGACTAACCTCATCCATTTTTCTCGAGGGCCATGATACCACGCCTTTGTTTTTTTATAGGGATAGATCAAGGCCTCTTGCCAGTACCATTGAAGAACGAATTTAGCCATTCGTTTTTATATCATTTAGGTAGTTGGTTTTACAATTTTTAATTTACTAGCATTGGCTATTTTTGTTTCGTTGATTTCTTTCTTCAGGTTTTCAACATACTTGCTATTGTCATGTAATCCAAGAAATACATCAGCACTTGTTCCTAAATGACTTAACGCTTTTGTTAAAGCATCCGTCATAGCTTTCTTTGGAGCTTCGTCATCCAATGCTCCAGTTTTTCTCCATAGCTTTTGCACTGAACAGACTGGCCCATACCAATCCCATTCGTACATATTTATTGTATCTCCTGTAGTACATAATTTTTTATGTGCCACTTTAACTTCAGCAAACACTAAGTCTGCTGTTGTTTTATATTCCACCTTATAGTTCCAGCCCTCACCTATTGGGCCAAACACTTCAGTCATCTTCATTATTTGCGACATTGGATCAATGGTAGTTATTTCTCCAAAGCCCTTGTTTACTTTCTTTGTAAACACAGGATCGGTTTTCTTTAATTGATCCCAATATTTTTTATTGTCTTTACTCATATTGCTCTCCATACTGTAGCTAATTTTCCACTAGAATTTTTTCTTCTTAATTCTGTTTCAATTATTTTTTTCATTAATTTTAATTCAGTAAATCTTGGCCTTACTGACAAGATACTGAGGTTTAATAGATCAGCTACTTCATCAGTAGTTGCTCCATATTCTTTTTTATTTCCCAATATTGCTAACGCCCTATTGCGAATGGATTCCACTTTCGGTTTCATACTTAACGCAGCATCTCTGCTCGTACCATCCTTCTTCCAACTAGGAGAGTATGGATACCGAGATGTTTCCTTTGTCATTGTATTTCTCCTTTCTAAAGTTATCCCAATCCATATGGTCAGGTGGTTCTTGTTCATTGTCCATCATATGCAAGAACATTAATTCAGCTTTCAATAAGCTCCATTGAAAATCCTCATCCTTAGCTATATGCAATTCTTCCCATTTCATATTTCCATAGAACACAGACAAAATTGCATTATCAATCCCACTTACCATCATGTAATGTTGCATTTGAGGATAGTATCTTTCAAATAGTTTTTCTGCTTTTGAGAATGCGTTGGTATGTTTTGCATCCCATACGCTTACCTGATTGTTCGTAGGATTCAACGCTACTGCATCTAAACTTGCAGTTAGCATTGGATGATCTATTGATTGTATTATAATGGAAGGACTTAATGAATTTTTAGTTTCCTTTTCATACCAAGTTCGGTTAAAATTTTCGGTATAAATTCCCATTTGTACTGGGAGTACATTTGATAAGTCATCTGGTTCTTGTATACCTTTTTTCTCATAGTATAAATTTTTCCAATCACCTTTGACCAGACGAGCTGCGTCTGTACCACCAATGGTGTTTGATCTATCTAGTTTTTGTACCACTACCAGTTTGTATAGTACTTCTCCAAGAGCTTCTGCTACTGTCTTGAAATTTTTTCTTCTTGGCATCTTGTTCCTTCCTCATTGCTTGGGTTATTTTGTTTAGGTCTTCATATGGAATCTCTCCTTTGTTTAACCTGTCGTAAAATATTTTTCTATCTTCAGGGTTGCTGAATTTATTCCACATAAACTCACAGATTTTATCACGATACCATTGTTTTCTTTTAATGGGATCAGATAAATCAGGTCTAATATTTTTTCTTTGATATATCATAATTTTCTATTAGTAATTCTGCATAGTGTATAATTTTTTCCAAGTCTTCCTTTTCTCCTTTATATTTATATCGACAAATATATTTAATTATGTTTCCTTCACAGAAACCTAGATTGTTTTTTAGTATAAATTCTATTGGCTGGATGGTATGTTCTCGGTAATGCATACCACCAATTTGTTTTTCGGTAGCCTTCATCTTAACTCCTCAGTTTATTATGATGACATTCCCAACACATCCAAGTTCTGCTGGAATCGTCTGAAAAGACCTTCTCGTTAGAGCAGTCTTTACAGTCTGCTGGATTGTTGGAATTTTTATATTTGACTTTTTCGGTAGGAGTTAGAGTATCAAAGTATGTTCCTACTTTGATTTTTGGTTTTCTTTTTTTTCTAGTTTTAATACGCACTCTAATGAATCAGCCCAACAACAAAATAGGAATCCACTTGGTCTTCTTATACCAGCTTCCCATTTTGATACGAGGCCTTTGGCGACACCAAGCACATCATCCATGTCAATTTGAGTATATCCCAACTCGTGTCTTTTAGCAATGAATTGAGTAATTAGTTGATCGTGAAAATGTTTTCCAAGTGCCTTGCTCATACCAGATATAGTATGATGAAACTATCGATTGTGTCAAGTTACGGCTTTGGTCTTTCTCTTACAAACATTACCTTGTCTCTTTCTCCCCAGTTATAGATATGCTCTATAACTTCTATATAATCCTTGCTATTGGTACAATGAACCAGCTTTCTGCTGTTTAATTTTATTTTTCTTAACCATTTACTTCTGTTAAATTGTTTTTGAAACATTACCCTTAACATTGCAAAAAGGAATCCTCGTCTATTCCATCCATTGTAGTATGGCTTCATTGAACGAAGATAATTTGCCAATGATTTTGAATGTTCCAAATCCACTATCTCTAACGAACCATTCTTGAATGCTTCTGTTCCTGATACAGAATATGTACCATAGATTAATTCTAACACTACATAGTTCGGTAATTCATAGCTGCGTTTGAACCAATCGAATATGTGGTATGGTTTTAAATGAAATTCATTTGGAAACTTTCTCTTTTCTACTTCCATATGGGAATGAAGATAGTCTGCGAAATCCCAGTTCTTAGCGTTTTTGTTTATCTGCCTAACATCATCAAGACTTATCTTTCCTTCAGTTGTTACATAATAAATGGGAAGACCTAGTTCTTTAAGAACCATATACCTGTGCTGTCCATCAATTATCCTGTTCTTTTCATCAACAATAATTGGTGTTGGAACATATTTCTCCTCAATAGATTTTCGGAGATTCATCACATGATTTCTGTTAATGGGTCTATTGCCATCCATAAAACTGAATTGACTGTAGTCCTTTGTGATCTTGACAGATTTTTTCATTTGGTTTTCTCCTTTTTAGTTATTAATTTTTCTATAGCAATCTTTACTTTTTCCTCGACAATTTTTGTTATCTTGTCTATCGGAAGATGCTTATAGATTTGATCGTCAATCGTATCTAATAATTTAGAATCGATTACTGCTTTCTTTGCCATTCTAAATCCTTTCTTCGATTTCGGTTATTTTATTTTTTAATACTGAAAGTGAATCCTTAATGGATTCATCAGGATCATTTCTTATTTGTTTGCAGAATGATCTGATGACATGAAATATATTCATATTCTTTACTGGTATGTATTCTCCTTTTGAATGTGAGAAATATTCTTCATCAATATTCCACATATCACTCGGTACTGATATACCCATATGATGAATTGATTTTATTAGATTGTTAATGTCCATATCTTTTACTCCATATATATAACACCCTATCGTATTGCATTCTAATTCCCATTTGCTTTTTTGTTTTCGGTTCTCTCAATGCTTTTTTTCCTAACTTTTTTAAGAGGTGTTTTATTTTTGTTTTGCATTTCATTTCTCAACCTCAATACTCTCATAGTCATATCGTGATGCATCCAATTTAATTCATTATTAACTTGTCTTAACTGCTTGATATCTAAAGCTAATTTCTTATTTTCTTTTTCAGATAATCGAAACAGTAGCTTGTAATCTTTTGCCATTAGAAATTACTTGCAGTTAATATTTCTCTTGGAGCTATTCCATGCATTTTTCTTGTTGTTTCTTTTTCTTTAAGATTCAACCACGCTTTGCTTTTACACATATCAACTACATTAGATGATCTGTTTCTTATTTTATTCATCTTAACTCCTCTACCTTCTGGGTGTGATGCCCAATCAGTAGCAGTTTGATAAACTGAATATAAGTTTTGACCAAATTTATTTCTGTAGGAATCCCACATAGGAGATAAATTTTTCATTACATAGTCAGATACATATTCACCTAATGATGTTACTTTCTTTGCCAATGTTTTTTCAAATAAAGTTTTTACCTCATCATTGGTAACATTTACTTTAGCCATTGTTTCCAATTCATTTGGATATGTTTGGAATGTATCTATTGCAGTTGCTATATCATCTGCTGACATATCTGCTTTCTTTGTCCAATTCTTTTTAGACAGAGCTTGTATCTTCCAAGCTGCTGTGAACTGTCCATTGAAACAGATGATACATAGTGGGCCAAATATATATTGTTCTGCCCATCCTAAATCATATGATGTCCATGCCCACATAACGAGCATATAAGGTTCTACCTTTCCATTAACGCTGAAGTCAAATGTTTCATTTGGAAATTTTACAATTCTTGAAAATCTTTTGCCATCAGCGTGGATTTCATCCTTAACTTCAAGATGATTTCGGTAGTCGCTCATTCCTTCGCTTATCATATTTGCAAATTCATTGTATGTTCTCATTTTGTTGGCACTTTGTGTGCTTACAGTTGACAGATAGTTGCCATACTGGTCATACAAATGCTTTCTATCAGGCACTTCCTCTATTCCTAGTGGCCCCTGACTAAGAGCTGGTCTTTTATCCAGCTTTATATTGCATTTTTCTGCTATCGGTATTGCTGTCATTTTATCTCCTTATGTTTTAACATTAATTCAATAAGTTTCCATTTCCATAAATTTTCCATTTCTTCATTGTCATTTGTGGATTGCCACTTATTGTATAGTATTATTGCACACCACCAGAATCTATTATAATCCATAATAGACTACCATTGATATTCCAATTACACATATTACGAATATTACTGCCCACGACATTTAACATTCTCCATTAGTTTATTATCATCTTCCTTGTCTGTTGGTTGATGAAGTTTTCCATTTATATTATCGACTATTTTCTGTTCTTCGTGCGTCAATGCCTCTGAGAAATCTGGTTCATCCTGAGGATTGTGAACGCTATCCCATACTCCTTCTTCGTTGGGATGTATCTTTAGAAATTCTTCTTTTGTCATTTCTGCTGCTTCAGATTCCAAATCCATCAGCATTGCTTTTACTCTGCCCATAGTTACTCCTAACTTACATGAATTATTAGTTCGTCTTTTTCAGAATCATCTTTGTTGAATATTATTTCAATCTTTTTAAGACTTGAATAAGTTTGATTAACAAATTCACTTTCTTCCTTAGATGATTCCCACGCTCGACCTATGAATTTTACCTTTGCTTCAGGTGATATTCTATTTGCCTTGCATATTATTTCCTTGAATTGCTCTCCATTTACTTTCATTGTTTAACTCCTTAAACCATTGCTATTAATAGATTGATGCCTACTCCTATGAGCCATCCAATCATAAATCCTACTGCTACAAACTTTAATGTTTCCATTATCTTCTCCTTCTGCCCTTTTTAACTTTGTTGTTTAATCCTTGTGCTAGGAATATAACTGCTATCCATATAGGAGCTGACACTACGCTTATTACTAGCGTTGGATTTAGTCCAAATGTTAGCAGTGCTGTTATAACTGCTATCCCTAGTACGAGATATATGATTATAAAACTTCCAATACTGTATGCTTTTTCATCATATGTTTTTCTATATGTTTTTGTCATTTTTATTTCCTTTCTGTCTGTGGTAGTTCTTTATGCTAGATACTTATTACTACCAATTTGGTATCTATTTACACATTTAGCTTTCGCTATGTCATACTCACTCCTTCGGCTTTCGGTATTATTAAGCTCGGTACCTCACGCCTTCGGTATCCTCGCTTTTGGGTTTCACTTTTTTTTTAAAAAAAATCTACTGGGAAAGAGTTAATTCTCAATCCCAGTAAATTATAGGAGGTATTATGAAGCTCTTTTTTCTAAAGTATCTTCTAGCTTGATTATATAATCAACCATTCCTTGATCGAAGTTTTTCTTTTCCATTATTGAAACATTTGATGGAGCAGAATCACTTGCAACATATGGTATCCAAGTAGAGCCAGTATATTCTTTGTATACTGTTTCTAACGCCATTTGGATAGGTTCATAGAATTTCTTAACAACAATATTGTGTATTTTATTATCCCACATTTGTTGAGTATTAACTCTATTTATTTCTTCCTTATCCATTCGTTCCAAATTCTTTAATTTAGAATCTATACCAGCGTTCCATTTATTTCTATTCTTAATTTGATAATGAATCGTTGATACTAAACCTTTTAGAACATATCCAAAGCTATCCTCTACCTTATCGTCTTGGTCTTTAATTTTACCAATAACTTTTTCGAGGTTAGATTTAAACTCATATGCTATCTTATCTCCTAGATCAGAAGCATTGATTAAACGAGCTTGTTGTTCATCAGTTATGCTATACTTTGGTTGGTTTAACTTTACTGTCATTTTTATTTCCTTTCTTTATTTTTCTTTCTATTTTAATTTCGTAAGGAGATCGTTTAATTATACTCCCAACTTTATCTTTAACAAAACCTATATCTTCTTGAAATAGATTCTTAATTAGTGCAAGTGATTTAATTATCATTGTACCTCTCTTTCATTTGTAAAACTGTATATTTATTTACTTGGTATTCACTATATAAGAACATTGTAAATGATCCTAAAGTAGCGAACATTATCATTAGATATAACAATGCAATCGTTATTAATTTATACATTTTGTTCCTTTCTAATATCAATATTATATTGAGCAAAACATTCTTGTTCGATAACTTGCTTATGGTCATCATCTTCAGTTTGAGTAGCATATTCATACTGAATACATAATGTTCTGAATCTTTCATTTTTATTATATAAATACTCGTAACGAGTAATTTTATTCTCAATCATATTTACTTCCTTTCATTTCTGTAATGATTTCCTATATCGCTACATATTTCTTCAATTAACCAAGTGTTATAGGATACTAACCTTAATTCTAGGCAGATATCGCATAACCACCAGATTCTTCTTTTTATATTTATTAATATTATAAATAATGTTTTCATTATAAATCCTTTCGATTATAACCGACTAACAACTTTGTCGATTGGCTCTTAAAGAACATATAAAGTCAAGGATTCAAATTCGTGCAATTAAGCGAATAAGTATTTGAACTCGTACATAAAAATCGTTTCTGAATAAATGCGATTAGCATTTTAAAGTTTCAGGAACTATTTTTGTGCATCCTTGATTATATGTTATTTCTGTGCCAACGCACACAAAGTAGGTATGATATGTTCAGCGAGTAGACCTGCAAAGGTCTGTAGTATTTTGTTTCAATCGTTTACGATTGGTCAAAATGCGTTATCGAGCTGTCTTAATACTGACATCCATACGAATAAATTCCTTCATTAAGATTTATCGAAGAAGGGATTTATGAGCATATTTTGTATCAGCTACATACTATTGCATACAAGATATTGATGTGCGTCAAATGGCTTACGATTTCTCTTGACACATAAAAATGAGGAAACTATCGTACGAGATATTAATGAATAATAATTCCTTGACGACTAAACAACGAGCATTAGTTGATACACTCGTAACCACAGGATGCTCCATTAAAGATGCCTCACAAAAGGCTGGATATGCTAAGGGAGAATCAGGTAGAGTAGTAGCTAGTAGAACATTACGATTACCTCAGGTACAGAGGTATATGATGGAACGAATAGCAACAGTTATGGGAACTGGAGCAATTACAGCCAGTCGTAAGTTAATAGAACTATCAGATGGAGCGAGAAGTGAGTATGTACAGCTAGAGGCTAGTAAGGATATTCTCGACAGAGTAGGATTAAGAACACCAGATAGGGTTAATACTGAAGTCGTTGGAGATATAAAAATCTCTATCGATTTGGGTTAGTAATGGTACTCGGCTAGTAAGGATACGCCCCCCAAAAGTTGTAAGACTTTTGATATTATCTCCTCCTACACACACATTATAGGTTAAAAAAGGTTCGTATGTGAGTTTTAAAAAAATATTTATTACTTATAATAGCTCTATCGTTCAGATTCCCTGAACGAGATAACAGACAAGGAGCAACATGGATGATAACCCCCAAGAAGAAGTAAAAACGGAAGATGCGAATAAGCAAAAGAGAAGGGATTATGATTCCCTGTTTGCAAAAATGTTGAAAATAAGCGATAAAGGAGAGGAAGATAATGCCGAAAGTCGGAAAAACTAAGTATCCTTATACTAGAAAGGGTATGGCAGCAGCTTCAAGGGCAAGAAAGAGGTCTAATGCCAAGAAGTCAAAAGGCAAAAGGAAGTAGGGTAGAGAGGGAGATAGTAAAACTCTTTACCGAATGTGGCTTTCAGGCTCGAAGGCAGCCATTGTCAGGGGCTTTACAGCAGTTTCCCCACGATGTTTATGTGAATAACCTCTTGGGAGGCACGACTGTAGAAGTAAAGGCGAGGAAGGATGGTCAGGGCTTCACGCAGTTGGAAAAATGGAAGGGTACTGCTGAACTGTTGATACTCAAAAGAAATAATGCTACACCATTCGTCTGTGTAGATTGGAAATACTTTAAGGAGTTGCTAGATGTCTATAGACGAAGTAGTGAATTTACAGAATAGGAAGCTCTTTAGCATTTCCTTGCAAGAAAGAAGAAGACTGCGACAAATTGTCAAGAAGATTCATATGAGATATTTTCCCATTGAATCAGCTACAGACAAGGAAGCAGACAAAATCATTGAATCTCTTGGGCCGAAGATAAGAGAAAAGCTCCTGAAGGAGCATATTGATCAGGTCAAGTAGTGCCTGAACTAAAGTACAAGCCTGACGGAGCAACGCTAAAAAAATTTTTAAAATCCGATAATTTCTTTAGGGGAATACGAGGGCCTGTAGGATCAGGCAAGTCTGTTGCTTGTTGCATAGAGGTGTTTCGTAGGGCATTGCAACAGCAGAAGAATCAGAATGGCATTCGAAAGAGCAGATGGGCAGTCATCAGAAACACGAACCCCCAGTTAAAGACAACCACCATTAAGACTTGGCTTGATTGGTTTCCTGAACAGGAATGGGGGCATTTCAGATGGTCAGTACCTTATACCCATTACATTAAAAAGGGGGAGATAGACTGTGAAGTTATCTTCCTAGCACTAGACAGACCAGAGGATGTCAAGAAGCTGCTCTCTTTGGAGCTTACTGGCGTGTGGATTAATGAAGCAAGAGAAATACCCAAGAGCATTATAGACGCTTGTACTATGAGGGTAGGAAGATTTCCCAGTATGAGAGAGGGAGGAGCATCTTGGTATGGAGTGTTTTGCGATACCAACGCTCCTGAGGAAGATCATTGGTGGCCCATTATGGCTGGTGATGTGCCAACCCCTGATCATATTAGTAGGGATGAAGCATTAATGCTTGTCAAACCTGATAACTGGTCTTTTTATACCCAGCCATCAGGAATGAATGAAAAAAGAATGAAGGATGGTGTGCTAGAAGGTTATACGGATTCTATTTACGCAGAAAACAAAATAAATCTCACACCAAAATATTACAATAATATCATCAAAGGAAAAACAAAGGGATGGATAGATGTTTATGTTCTTAATAAACTGGGGGCGATAGAGGAAGGAAAGCCAGTTTATCCTAGTTTTAAACAGGAAGTCCACCTTTCAAATGAAAACCTTAAACCCATCAATACCTTGCCAGTCATTATTGGCATTGATTTTGGTTTAACACCAGCAGCAGTCTTTGGTCAGAAGAATGTGTTGGGAAAATGGCACATACTTCACGAACTTGTCTGCTTTGACATGGGAGCTGTTCGGTTTGCTGAATTATTGAAGTCAGACATTACAAGATATTTTAGAGGATACGATATAGAAATATATGGTGATCCAGCTGGGGATTTTCGTTCGCAGACTGATGAAAGAACGCCATTCCAAATATTACGCAACTCTGGTTTACGAGCAACCCCAGCTCCATCAAATGATATATCACTACGAATTGAGAGCGTTGAAAACGCACTTAATCGAATGGTGGATGGACAAGCTGGATTTCTGGTGGACAACAGATGCATTAACCTTAAAAAAGGATTCAATGGTGGTTATCACTATAGACGACTACAAACATCTGGTGATAGATATGACGAAAAACCATTTAAGAACAGGTATTCCCATATCCATGATGCCTTGCAGTATCTAATGATGGGAGCTGGAGAAGGTAGGGCATTGACTTATGGAAAGGGAAATATGAAGACCAAGATGGCGAACACCAAGTGGAATGTATTTGACAAGCAGAAACCAACAAAAAGAAAATCATGGAACATATTCAATATCAATGGATAGTATATTTCTACAGCCCACGAAAAATCTATTGGTGGCAGAGATGGAGAAGGAAAGGATTTCATCATTGTGGAGCTATTCGCTATGATCCATCCAAAAAAACATGGATTAACTTGGAAATGATCAACAGCCAAATATTAGTGGAGAACTTAAACAAGGAAGAAATAACAAAAATGATGGATGGTTTAAGGAGATTGAACGGAAGAATGGTTCAGCTTACAAGGTCAGTAAAACCAAAGATACCTTCCTTTTGCGAATGGTGGATCAAGGAGCATAGCTGTGTAAGTTTTGTGCAAAGACTGTTAGGGATGAAAAGATGGTTTATTTTTACCCCTTATCAGCTATATTGTGCGTTGAGAAAATTGTAATGTCTGAATTATTAATACAAAGGTTTTAATTATGAGTGCAATATTTGGATCAAATAAAGAAACTGCTACTGATCGTATGATTCGACAAAAGATGGAAGATGAAAAGGCAGAAAAAATTAAGTTAGAAAAAGCAGAGCAAAAAAGGAAAGTTAGATTGGCTAAAGGGCTGATTGGCCCACGATCACTAATGTCAAAAGCTGGTGGTTCAGGTTTTTGGGAAACATAAAATTTAAAAGCATATGCCACATTTAGATAAATACATGGCTGCGAAAGCTGCCGGTAATAAATCAAAGTCAAAAAAAACAAGTTCAAAAAAATATACAACCAGCTCTAGTGCTGGTGGAAAAAAATCACAAACTGATGCTGGAAAAAAATATGTATCAAAGAAACTTGGTCTTGTTAAAAAAATAGCTGGGCCAATAAAAGGTGTCAGGGATACAACATCAGATGTTTATGCGAGTAAATTAAAAGGAAAAGATCAAAAATTTTTTGGCAAGGAAGCATCTCAAGCAACGAACGAATATTTGGAATCTATTGGTGAAGCTAAAAAAGGAAGTCATTTTATACAAGAGGGTGGAAATTTTATACGAGTATCCAAATCAGAGTATGCAAGAAGAACTTCTGCTGGTGAGAAGGGAAGCATATCCTATATGCTAACTTCCAAAGGCAAGGAAATGAAGTATGGAAAATCAGAAGGGGCTATGGGATCAGGCGATCCATCAGGCATTATGTCCTCTACTCAAATTTCAAAACCTATGTTTGAAAGTCAGCAAAAGGGATTGGGCTTAACATTGTTCGCCTTATCTTTTGGAGCGCCTAATATGTTAATGGGTTCTGCTTTGCGATTTTCTGGAATGACAGAGTATGGAAAAACATATTCCGATTATTCTAAAAAATATGGAAAGTATCAGTCAGGAGAAAAGCAGATTACTGCATCCACATCATCATCACGAGAGATTAAGACTTCTCAAATTGTTGGTGGCACTGGTATTTCAGGAGAAACTGATGAAGCAGTATTGGCACAGACGAAAAAATCCAAAGCTGGTATAATTGCTGGTAAGGCAGTTAAACTTAGGAAGATGTTTGTATAATGGCTTATGTTGATTTATCAGAACCACCTAAAAGTGTAGGCAGTTCTAAAGTAGATTTTATAATTAAAAAATGGAGAGAATCTGAAATACTGAAAGAGCAGTGGAAGCCCAAGTATGAGGAAGCGTATGAATACACTATGCCTCAACGAGAATCCTTCTATGATGAAACTCCAGCAGAGAGAAGAACAGATAAGATATTTGATGAAACAGCAGTTGTAGGAATACAGGAATTTGCATCAAGACTTCAGTCAGGAATTGTTCCCACCTTTGCAAGATGGGCAAACTTGGAAGCTGGTACAGACATACCAGATGAAGCCCAAGAGGAAGTTAATGTTCAGTTAGATTCAATAACAAAATATATCTTTGAGCTTTTGGGAAGCTCTAATTTCAATCAAGAGGTTCACGAAACATTTATGGACTTGGCAGTTGGCACTGGTGTCTTAATGGTAGAGGAAGGTGATGCAGTTAATCCAATTAACTTTACAGCAGTTCCCTTATCACAGGTTTCATTGTTAAATGGGCCGAACAATAAGGTTGATACTATTTTTAGAAAAAGAGTTTGTAAGTTTGGACAGGTTTCCATTCTTTATCCTCAGGCAAAAATATCGGAAGAAACGATGCAACAGATGGATGAAGATAAAAAATGTGTTCTTATAGATGGTGTCTATAGAGATTATACTGATTTGAATGAGGAAAAATATAAAAGATGCGTAATGCTTTTAGACAGAAAAGAAATTATTTTTGAACAGGAATATGTGGGAGTGGGATCAAATCCCTACATTGTATTCAGATGGAACAAGGCATCAGGCGAAGTGTATGGTCGAGGCCCAGTCTTTAATGCTATGTCAGCAATTAAAACTTGCAATCTTACCATACAATTAATTTTAGAAAATGCACAATTAGCTGTATCAGGTATATACCAGATTGAAGATGATGGTGTCGTTAATCCTGATAACATATCGCTCGTTCCCGGCACTCTGATTCCTATAGCTCCAGCCAGTCGTGGATTAATGCCGATTGAAGCGTCAGGAAGATTTGATGTAGCTCAGTTAATACTAGAGGATATGCGTAATAATATTAAAAAAGCACTGTATATGGAAACATTGGGAAGGCCTGAAGGCACTCCAATGACTGCTACTGAAGTGGCAGAAAGAATGGCAGACCTTTCTAGGCAGATTGGTTCTTCATTTGGAAGGCTACAGGCTGAATTTGTTCTTCCAGTATTAAGACGAGTAATTCGATTGCTTGTTAAACAAGGAAGAATAGATATCCCTATGGTAAATGGTAGGGATATTAAGGTTCAAGCTGTATCTCCTTTGTCAAGAGCTCAATTCAATCAGGATATTACAGATATTAATAGATTTAATGAGATAATTGGTGTAACATTTGGCCCTCAAATGCTAAATCTTATAGTAAATCAGGATGAATTAGCTAGACATCTAGCTAAATTAATGAATATTCCTGAAAAAATACTAAGAGATAAGGCAGAACAACAGCAAATGGCTAATGAAATTAGTCAAATGGCTCAACAAGGACAAGCTGAGGTATCACCAAATGAACAAGCCCAATAAAGAAAAAGCATATACCTCAATAGATGGATATGTGCGTTCCCCTGAAACAGAAAAACAGTTAAATGAATTAGTAGCTTCTGTGTTTAAAGATGATGCTGGTAAAAAAGTATTAGGTTACTTGAAAGCTATATCGATAAATGCTGTGAGTGGCCCTGAGATTAATGCCAATGCTTTATTTCATAAAGAAGGTATGAGATTTATCGTAGGTTTAATTGAGGCTAGGATAACCAAACACAATCAAGGAGAAAAAAATGGCTGACGAAGAAAATATTTCACATGAAAAGGAAAGTGAAACAAAAGAAACCACACAAGTAGAACGACCTGAATATGTTCCTGAAAAATTTTGGGATGTTGATAACAGTTCTGTTAATGTGGAATCAATGGCTTCCTCTTATAACGCTTTAGAAAAAAAACTAGGATCAAGAACCGAAGATTTATCCAAATCAATAAGGGAAGACATACTTAATGAACAGAAACAAAATGTTCCTGAAAACTATGAAATAAAACCACCCACAGATTTACCTGAGGATGTGGAATTTCAAGTAAATGACGGACAACCTATTCTTGAATGGTGGAAAACATTCGCCAAAGAAAGAGGTTTAAATCAAAGTGAATTTGACAAAGGAATAGACGCTTTTGTTAAGAATGAATTATCCAATACACCTGATCCTAATGAGGAAATGCGTAAATTGGGGGATTCCTCTAAGGAAAGAGTGGAATCTGCTAACATATGGGCTAAAAAATATTTAAGTCAGGAAGCATACGATACCCTTAAAGGAATATCATCAACAGCAGATGGTGTTAAAGCCATAGAGGAGATAATGAATCTTAACAAGGAAGCTCCTTTACCAAAACAAACTGCTATAGAGATTGATCCAAGCCCAGTAGATTTACGATCTATGATGGCTGATCCGAGATATTGGAAAGATGGAGAAAAAGACCCATCCTATATTGCTAGGGTAACTCAACTCTATGAAAAAACCTTTAACAAAACACAATAGAATCAAGGTAGGATACCAAGAATTAACGCTTGGTATCCAATCAGCTACATTCCAAGCCAACAATGATTCCTATGGTGAGTTTGATCACAGAAAAAACACAATTCAGATTACCGAAGGTCTGTCTGATTTGGATTATTCTTGCACTCTTTTGCATGAAATAATTCACGCTGTTTGCTACTACTATGGACTGACGCAGACTGGACAGCCATTGGATACGGAAGCAAAAGAAGAAGTTGTTATCAATAATATTGCCAATGGACTGACAGGTGTATTAAAAGACAATCCATTTATTCTAAAAGAATTAGCACAAAGACTACATAATGTGCGTTGAGAATAAACAAACACTACATTTATAACAAGGCAAAGGCCTTTAAAGAAATACAATAAGCCCATAAGGGATAACTTATATGGTTCTTTTAAAGATAACTGGTAACGGACTTTAAAAGGAGATTTTATGAGTTCAACTATTAACAATGCTTTTATCACTCAGTTTGAGGCTGAAGTGCATATGGCATATCAACGAATGGGTTCTAAACTCAAAAACCTAGTTCGTGTAGTTAATGGTGTATCAGGAGAATCAGTTAAGTTTCAAAAAGTAGGCACTGGTAGTGCTACAACCAAAGCAAGACACGCTGAGATTGTGGCTATGAATATCAGTCATACTAATGTAACTGCGACTTTAGCTGACTACTATGCATCTGACTATGTGGACAAGTTGGATGAGTTAAAAACTAACATTGACGAGAGATCAGTAATTGCAAACAACGCTGCTTATGCTCTTGGTAGAAAAACTGATAGTATTATTACTACAGCGATGTCCTCTGCTACAACATTAAATAATAATGCTGGAGCAAGTGGAGCGACACCAGCTACCGATATGAACATAGACAAGTTCAAAGAAATGCAAGAGCTGTTCGGTACTAATAATGTACCTGATGATAACCAAAGATATTGGGCGATTGGGCCTAGCCAATGGGCTGACCTATTAGCCGATAACCAATGGACACAAATGGAATACTTGGGTAATTCTGAGCTTCCTTTTGCTGGAATGAATTATACTGCAAAGAGATTTGTAGGATTCTTAACATTTGTTCATTCAGGATTGGATACATCTGGTTCAACGGATAGACATACTATTGCATGGCATAAGTCATCAATGGGTCTAGGAGTAGGTTCTGAGGTAAGAACTGAAGCTAACTATATACCTGAAAAGGTATCACATCTTTTAACCTCTTATTTATCAATGGGATCAATTTTGATTGACGACAATGGTATAAGAGTGCAAAAGTGTGCTGAGTAGGAAAGGAGAATAACAATATGGCTTATGCATTAGCAAACCCTGTAAAAAAGGCTTGTCAATTAGGCGATAGTAATTCCCTCTGGTACTACACAGATGGCGATGCTATCGGCGATATAGATAATGATGATTACTTTATCTTGTCTTATAATGAACTGAAAGCTGGAGACATTATTATTGTGAATAGTGGTGGATCAAACGCAGTCGTGGATATATTAATTGTATCCGTGAATGATGGTGGATCAAACCTCAATACAGTAATACTAGCTTAAAACTAATTAATGAGGGGGAAAAATCCCCCTCATATAAGGTATTATGGCAGTAACCAAAGTAGATATAGCATCAAGAGCTTTAATTTTTATAGGAGCAAAAGCGATTTCATCTTTTTCTGATGACAGTACGGAAGCAGTTGTTACCAATAATATCTATGAAGAAATAGTAGAATCCAGTCTAACTCGACACAGATGGAGATTCGCCACAGGACAAAAACAATTATCATTATTAACTGATGCCCCTACTGGCAGATATTCTTACGCTTATCAACTTCCAGCAGACCCAGCAGTTTTACAGATTATCGCTGTAACAGTTAATGATTATAATATAAATTACAATCGCTATGAAGATAAGATTTATGTAAATGATTATGGCAGTAATAATACAGTCATAATGGATTACATCTTTAGGCAAGATGAAAGTAAGTTTCCTCCCTACTTCCGTCTTGCCTTAGAATTTCAACTGGCATCAATCTATGCTGGTTCAATAGCAAGGGATTCAGGTATGATTAAGGAGTATTCTGAAAGAGCAGAAAGACAATATTTAATTGCTAAAAACATTGATTCACAGGAAACAACTTCAGATAAACTGGATACAAAAAGATATATCAATTTAAGACAATCAACTAGATCGGCAGTTTAAATGGCGAGAACATTACGAACTGTTCTTACGCATTTTTCCTCAGGAGAGCTTGATCCTATTCTTTCTTCAAGAACGGATACCAAAGCATATTTTGAAGGGGCTAAACAATGTCGGAACTGGCTCATTATGAATACTGGTGGTGTTATGAGGAGAGCTGGTACAGAATATAAGGCAACACTAGCTGGAGAAGCTAGAATTATTCCCTTTATTTTCAGTGAAGATGAGATAGCTATTTTCGTTTTATCAAATAACAGACTGGATGTTTTCAACAGCAGTGGTGTAAGTATTCAGGCAAACATAACTTCCAACTGCAACTGGACTACTGCACAGCTATTTGAATTAAACTTTGCACAGTTTGGTGATACTGTTTTTCTTACTCACAGGGATAATCCCATTGTTCAAATCAAAAGAACTTCAGCAACAAACTTTGCAGTTAGTCTATTTTCCTTTGAGGAAGATACTGATGTTACTGTTGGTGGAGTTAATAAAAGTGAACAACCTTTTTATAAATATGCTGATAGTGCAATTACTCTTACCCCATCTGCGACAAGTGGAACGAGTGTAACTGTAACTGCTAGTGCTAATGCTTGGGAGGATGACCACGATGAAACCTATATACAAATAGGGGGAAAGCAATGTTATATAACAAGCAAGGATAGTGCAACACAGGTAACTGTAAAGGTATTGGAAACACTTGCTGGTACAAGTGCAACTGCTGATTGGACTGAACAATTAATTTCAGCAGTCAGGGGATACCCACAAGCAGTAACATTCCATGACAATAGACTGTGGTTTGGTGGCGTAAAACAAAAACCATCATCTGTTATCGCTTCAAAGATAGGAGAGTATTTTAATTTCAATGTTGGAACTGGAGCTGCAACTGACGCTATTGATGTAGCTGTTGCTGGTGATAAGGTAAATGAAGTTAGGCATTTCTTCTCAGCAAGAAACTTGCAGATATTTACTGATGGTGGTGAATGGTATATTCCCACCTCAACTGATACGGCAGCAATTACTCCAACAAATATAGTTTTTAGAAGACAAAGTTTATATGGATGCAACAGAACAAAACCTACCTTGTTTGATGGTGGTACATTGTTTGTTCAAAAGAATGGCCAATCAGTAAGGGAATTTATTTATACAGAGGTAGAGGGTGGCTATCGTTCAACTAACCTTTCGGTCATGTCATCCCATCTTATAGATACACCAAAGGATGTTGCACAGATAGAAGGCACAGCATCAAGACCAGAGAACTATGCGTTATTTCTTAATAGTGGAAGCACATACAATGGAGCATTATCAGTCTTTCACAGCATTAGGGATGAGGAAATACAAGGATGGTCTTTATGGGAAACACGAAGTGGAGATACATTTCATTCAGTTTGTGCAGCCAATGAAAACTTATTTACTGTAGGAAAAAGAACAGTAGGTGGAAGTACGCAATACCTCTTAGAGAAATTTGGAGAGGATGATACAACCAACCTAGACTGTCAATCATCTACAACTGTTTATCAAAAGGGTACTCCCTTAATTAATGGAGGATCACAAACTGGAAACACTATAGCTGTAGATGGATTTACAACAGCTCCAGCAGTACAGGAAACATTTAGCATAGCTGGAAATGCAACAGTTTATACCATTGAAGCTGTAACAGCTACTTCGGCTGGATATAATTTACAGCTTGATGCAAACTTGGCAGCAACTCCAGCCGATAATGCAGTCATTACTGTGGTTAATGGATTTATGCATACAGTCAGTTCCATTTATGGAAACGCCACATCAGTCAATGCTGTTTATGGAAACAGCTCATTAGGAGCTTATACAGTAGACAGTAATAATAGAATTACTTTAATTAATTCCCCACAACCCACAGGAGTAAAGGTGGGATTTAACTTTTCTCCTACATTGGAAACAATGCCAGTTGACAAGGAATTGGAAACTGGGCCATTGTCAGGAGAGTTCAGGAGAATAGTGCGTTGTGTGGCAGATATATCAGGGGCATTAGATTTTAGAATAAAGTCGCCAAGCACAGGAACGGAGCATGAATTAGTGATACAGCAATCAGGATTTACAATAGGACAGGATTTACAGCCAGTAACGGATAGAAAAGAATTTTTCTTTTTGGGATACGACAGAGCGCCCACAGTTACCATAACACAAAATGATCCCCTACCATTAAAGGTACTGGGAATGTCATTGGAGCTACAGTTTAAATAATGGATCCCCTTACAGCATATACAGTTATTCAGGCTAGTTTAAAGGTAGGCGATATTTTCTTTAGTGGAAAAGCACACAGAAAATCACTATCAGCACAGAGAAACTTCAACGAACTTAAAGGAGCTAAAGATTTCAATGATACTTGGGCTGCTTGGGTAGAGGAGGAAAAAACAAACTATGCAGTATTTTCTTCTTCAAACGCTTCGCCTGAATGGTCTGGTTCTTTTAGGGCAATTCAGGAAGAAGTAGGAGCAAAGAAAAAAGAAGATTTGGATTACATTGAAATAATGACACAATCCATGACGGATGAGTTTAACAGCAGAATAGCTGAAAGCAGAAGATCGGATATGTTTAACATAGCGATAACTGCTGTTGGAGCTAAAATACAATTAGAAAGTTTAGCCTTAAATGAACAGCACAGAAAAGTTACAAGAGCTGCTTTGGAAAGAGAAAAAAAACGAGCAGTAGGATTCCCTATAAATAAAAAAGGTCATTTCACTTCTCGCAGAGATTTATTTACAGATATGAATGTAGGTGGAAAGTGGACAAAATTAAATATTCCTAAATATAAAAAAGAATATCATTTTGGAAAAACACCTCTTATTCAAAGACAATATAGCTGGAGTTATTAATGGCTTTAACTAGAGGAGAAAAAAAAGTAAGTATGCCTATATCGGCTGAAGCTGCTCGATTAGGAACTCAACAAAATAAATCAAATATATTTGGAGCTTTAACGCAACTTGTTGATCCTTTAATTGATTTAGAACTTCAAAAACAGGAGCTTGAAGATAAACAAAATGAACTATCTGTTACAGAAGCAATAACAAACGCAAAGTATCATTTGGATTTAGATAGATATAATCGCAAAACAATAAGGGCTTTAGATGATGCAAAGAAAAAAGAAGCAAAAAGAATAGCAGAGGCAAAAAGAAAAGAACTAGAAAAAATAGAAGACGCAAATAATAAGAATTATGTCAATTCAATGAAGGCATTAATTCAATTGGATATCAATAGAGCAGTTAATAATTTTAAAATTCAACACGCTGGAAAACCAGATCAGTTTGCGTCAGCAATAAATGAATGGGCAACTGGATACACTTCAAGACCAGAGTTTCCCAAACAACTTGTTGATCGTGATGGCGTTGTAATAGGAGATTTTTTATTAGATTTTTCCACAAAATTAGATGGAGCGTGGGGTTCCCATTATACTACTATGAAAATAGAAGCGAGAAATAATCACGCTGAAACAAGTTGGAACACATATGTAGATTCTTTTAATGTAACGCTTACAGACAAGCTGGAACAGATAAATCAAATTGGGGATCATATTGATTTCTCAGTACCAGAACTTCCAAATGTTGGTGGAGATGTACGAGTAGAGCAACAAGAAATTGATCTGCGATATGCAGCAATTAATGAGAATTGGCTAACAAAAATGGATATGATTATGAATCCTTTGATAAAAGAATACGAAGGTTTTGTCTACAGTTTAAGTACATTGGCAAATGCGTATCCTGATAAATACAATCAATTCAATGTTCTTGAACAAGTTAGAGAAAAGAAAACAACACTTGATTCTCATATACTGGGAGCATTTTCAAAATTTATTATTACAGGAAATCCTGAAACAAGAGATGCAGAAAAAGCTACTGCTGTAGATTTTATTGAACAATGGTGGCGTGGTGATTTTAATGAAAACTCAAAAGGCATTGGAAAATATATTCATATGTGGACAAGCTGGACTGATCATGCCCCAGAAGAAAAAGATAAAATAAAAAAATGGGCATTACAAGAAGTTAATGCAAAATACGATAAATCGAAACTGGGATTCAGTAAATTAGTTGATGGACAGAATCAGGTTAGTAAGGAAACTCAAAAAAGATGGGAAGGAGATGGTCTTGGTTCTTTTAAGGATATGACAAGTTCTTTTATATTTCCTTCAGAAGATGAAATTAAATCTGTTTACACAACAATACAAGCTGATGGAACAGGAAAAACTGATACAATAGCAGTAGACAATGCTTTAAATGAAATACAAATTACTAAAAATTTAAAAGAAGATTTTAATTTATTAAGAACAGGAGAGTTAGAGTGGCACGAAGTTGTTTCAAAAAATACAGTATTCGGAAACAAAGATACGATAATTGATGCTTTTTATGTAAATACCATTGATGGATATATAGACGGAGCTGATATAATTAACAGGGTAAATAGTTCAATTATAGATGGAAGGCCTATTTCAACAGACACAGTTCTTGTGGGTTTTCAAATGGCTTTTGATAAGACACAGGCATATCCATCTTCTTTTGTAGATGTAATTAATACTATGACAAAAATTGATCCTGATAACATTGATTCTGTTCAACAATTTCAATCTGCCTTAGAAATTGTTAATCAAATGGGATGGGGTGGTTTAGACGGAAATACCTATGATGCTTTTCTTAATGCTAATGAAGTATTAAAAACAGGAAATGTTACCAAAGCTGTAGAAACATTCAATAGATATTTTGTTAAAAATCAAATGGAAGAAAAGGACATTGAAAAACTTGTAATGGATTATGATGATATGTGGTTAAATGACAGAATATCAAGAATTACAGATCATGTAACAGATCAACACGCTACTATATTTACAGTAGAGGCATTGAAAAAAATCCTTCTACCTAAAAATATGGAAAATTTTAAATATCAGTTAGATGATGAGCAGTTATTAGGCACAGTTCCAAAACAATGGTTTGATTTAGCACCAACAGAAATAGAAGAAGCGTTAAACTCCAACATTGATGTATTGAATATGCTTATAAGAAATGAAGCTAAAACATTGTTAATGGGCAGAGATATAGATTTAACGAATGATCAAATAGGAACAGAGCAATTATTTGAAGCAGCATCTTTTAATGTGTTTAAGCGATTGAATGAAGGTGGTTGGACTTTTGAATGGCATATGTTTGATGATCAATTCTTTAATAAAGGAGGTATGCTACTAACAAATGTTGGTATCGGAAAACATACTGGTTGGAGCAGTGATACTTTAGCTTCAAATTCCATCATAGAAGTAATGGCTATGACAAACAATATGGAATTTCAAGAAGCAGAAGATTTTTGGGGTACTTCTGATTACCAATCAAAACTTATGAATCTAAATGAAATGTGGGAAAATGGTCAAATAAAATTTAAGTTTGATGAACGATCTCGTAATACTCAGTTTCCTCAATGGCATATTATGGTTGATGTAAGTGGAGAAGGAGAATGGAAATCTTTACGCAATCCTGAAGACTATGATTATTCGTGGTCGCCTACTGGTAGCTTATTGACAAATGCAAATCAAGCAAGTGTAGAAAGCGTTAAAAGAAGCGTTATTAATAAAATGAATATGGAAAGTCTTTCCAGTTTATATCAAGTTAGAGATGATGGCCCAGCTGGTTCAGGAGATAAATCCCTTTGGAGATATGTTGGTAAGGGAGAAAGAGGTCATCCAGCCCATCCTGACGCTGTTGATGGTTGGCTTAAAATAGAAAGTGGAGTTATTGCTGAAAATGACAAGGCAATGATTAATGCAAAAAATACATTTATTGCTCTTATGGGAAACAATTTAGAGTTAATTAAAGATGTATTTCAGGACTGGCCTGACATTGATACTTGGGTAGAACAAGCTACTGAAAATCAATTAGATGTAGCCAATCAAATAAGAATAAAAAAAGATGAAGTGGAAAATCCAAAACCTTTGGAAGCCCTAACAAAATGGAAATCAATGGCACAGGCATTTGATGTTCCTAATAATAACAGAATAGGAGATGAATTTTTCATTTATGATCAAAATTATGTAAATGAATTAAAGAATATGCAATCTTATAAAGCTATTGGCCCAGCTTTACGATTAGACGATCAGGGAATAGCTATGCTAAAAAGTCTGCATACAGGAAAAGAAGCATACTCAGATGACGATATAGAAAAAATACTCAATGGAGAGATGGGTATTCCTGTTGGAGATTATGATAAATTACTCGATATAAAATATGAAGAAGCAGAAGAAGTTTATAATGATTTATATGATGATGTAATCATTACACCATTACAAAGAGAGATACTTGTCGATATGATAGCAAATGTTGGATTGGAGTTTGTTGGTATGGAAAGTAGAATCTATAAATATATTAAAGAAGGTAATCATTTTGGTGTCTTTAATGAAATTAAAAGACTGCAACCATTCTATGTTAATAAATCTCGTCATGCCTATCATGTCAATATGTGGGGTACAAAGAGCAGAGGAACATATAACTTCTAATGGGCGAGTGGCGTAATCCAGCAATTAATGAAATACAATTTCATGATCCTTATGAGAACATAACTGGATATGAAAGAGAACAGGAAACATTAAAAAAAGATGGATTAAAATTTAGCTGGAATCAAGATTCTATAGCAGACCATCCTTCGTGGAATGCTTTTACGGAAGGATTTAAAGATGAAAATTTATTTGCTTTATTATACAGAACAACATTACCTACAGAAAAAAATCAATCAACTTTTTTTGAACCTAATTACAGCTATATGGAAGATTCTAGGTTAGAACCCTATGGATCAAACTTGGATTATTTTGAAAAATCAACAAGTCATGCTGAAACATCTCAGTTAATCAGAAAATTTCATGACGAACTTCGTCACGAAGCCAATGGCCCAGCATACTGGATTGGCAGAGTAGCTGGTGGACTTCTTGATCCTACTGCGTTGCTTTGGTTCACTAAAGCTGGAAGATATGTCTTTACTGGTGGAAGATGGAGTACAGCTAAAAGAGCTGCATCAATGGAAGCTGGACAGGAAGTTATTAAACACGGAGCTAACCCAGACAGGACAATGGAAGAAAGTTTATGGATAACTGGGGGAGCTTTTTTCTTTCCTTTAATATTGGGAAGTGGATTTAATAAGAAACTTACTTGGCAACAAAAGAAACAAATAGCAGATGACTTGGAAGACGGAGCTGCGATCCATGACTTTAAGGGAAGTCTTAATGGAAAGCCATTCACCTACAAAGATGGGCCGACAAACAGGTGGAGAAACATAGATGACAGTACGGAAACAATAACGATTAATCCTAAGGTTATTAAACCTGAGATGAAAAATGTAGATGGAACTCTTACCTACAAGGATAAAACATGGAAACAAACTGGAGCTGGTCATTCATATGATGAAGCTGGAAACTCTGTAGTTACCTACAATGAAAGTCTTATTAAACAAATGTGGAAATTAAAATCATATTTAAGTCCGATAAAAGGCGTGAAAGTTATTAAGAATTTTAAATCTTATGAACAGTTTAAGGAATTTGTTATCAACCACGAATTGACACATATGTTCATTAGACCAACTCAAACAGAAATAAAAAATTGGAAGAAAGGTGGAAAGGCTGCTTATGAAAACAGAGTTAATAAAATAGCTTGGAAGAACACAACAAAGAAAGGAGATATGTGGACACACGCAAATCATTTATCAACCTTGAAAAGCAAGAAAAAATTAATGGAAAGCATTAATGATGAAAGGTTTAAATCTACAATACTCGGAAAGATAGGAGAAGGAACTAACTGGAATCCAGTAGCTCGTATTGTTAATAGTGGAAACCTTGCTGCCATTAAAGTTATGAATCAGGTTTTACACTTGCCTTGGATTAGAAATAAAAACATAAAAGGCATCAGTACTGAATTTGCGATTGAAGAAAAGATGGCATTGGATAGATTCTTTCTTGGGGATTCAATGAAAGAAATAATTAATCAATGGAAAAAATGGAATGGAATAGATGGCTTTTGGCTTTGGAACAGACCAAAAATAGCTAAAGAAGATTATATTAGTTTAACTGATTTTAGAAAACGAGTATCTCTAGCAGTGATAGACGATACAGTAGAAGACAATGCACAGGTAATGGCTGCTGTTCATAAAGTAAAACAGTTCTACAAACAATGGGCAGACAGGATACAAGAATCAAAAATAATGGAAAGGGGAGTGGAAAGAAACATTAACTTTCTTAAAGAAAGACTTGCTAGTGTTAAGGTAAATGGAAAAATATTAACACACCAGCAATGGAAAGAATATAAAGGAAAGGGATTGCAGACAACAATTAGAATAAGGGATAAGGATTACAAAGTTGCACAAATATTAAAAATTATTGATGAACAGGAACAATACTTTAAAGCCCTTAAAAAAAATGTAGCAAGAAAAAATTATCTAAACATATTTGTTAAAAGAGACAGGATTAATGCAGATGAAGCAGCGTTTGATGCTTATGCCTTTAAGTCGATTAAAAAAAGTCATGGCGATTTAAGTGATGATGAAATATTTCAAATAATAGAAAACCTAAAAGGTGAACAGGCGTGGGAACAGATACGAAGAACTGAAGTTAATTTAAAAAAGAATTATGATGATTATAATTTAGACATAGTTTTAAATCCAGTAGGATTATCTGGTCATTTAAAGGCAAGAAAACTTAATTTAGATTACGCCCAATGGATGCGTGATGGATGGATTGAGGATGACATAATGGCTTTGATGCAAGTCTATAACAGAAGCGTTGGGCCTGATGTTCATTTGGCACAAGTGTTCGGAGATCAAACTATGTGGGGTGGTCATTTTGGAAAAAACATTGGAATAGGAGAAGTTATTGCTGAATATAAATTCAAGTTTAGAAAAGCAAGAGGAGATAAAAAGAAACAAAAAGCTATTCAAGAGGAAGCAGAAAAAATAGTAAGGGATTTGGAAGCAGCAAGGGATTTAATTCGTGGAACATATGGTGTGCCACCTAATCCAAGCAGAATATTTAGCAAGGCAACTCGTATTGCAAAAAACTTTAATGCAGTAACACAACTAACTGGAGCTTTGGCAGCCCTTCCTGATATGGCGAGAATGGTAATGACAAGTGGATTCAGAAGATCACTTGGTCAAATGTATGAACAGTATTCCAACAAACAATGGAAAGCTATTATGGATATGGGGATACGAGAAGCAAGACTGTCAGGAGAATCGTGGGATATATTATTGGGAACAAGAGCTATGGCTTACGCAGACCTAGATGATGTCTATGGTGTTTTTAATAAATTTGAAAAAGGTTTTCAAAAATTTACAGCAGCATCTTTTGTTATAAATTTAATGTCGCCTTGGAATCAATGGGCAAAGGCACAAGCTGCATTACATATTCAAAGTAGAATAATTGAGGAAAGTCAAAATTGGACTAAAGGACTTATCACTGATAACGCTAAAATGAAATTGGCTGCATCTGGTATAGACGAAAAAATGGCAAGAAGAATTGCCAAACAATATGAAAAACACGGACACGGAAAAACAGGAAAGTACAATGACCTTGAATTAGATGAATTGCGATTATCCCAATCTGAACTATGGTCTGGTACAGAAGGATTAGAAGCTGCAAAAGCATTAAGACTGGCTACACAAAGAGATGTAAATATTACAATCGTTACTCCAAACAAAGGAGATACGCCTTTGTGGATGAGTACGGAAGCTGGTTCTCTTATAGCTCAATACAAGAAATTTGGGATGGGAGCCTTTAACAGAATGTTTGTTAGGGGATTACAGGAAAAGGATGCGAGTTTCTTTGGTGGTCTTGTTGCCCTACTTGCTATGGGAATGATAGTGGATATGGTTCGTCATAAGGCATTTAACAGGGATTATTCTAAAACAAAACTTCCTGAAAAACTAGTTAATGGCATAGATCGTTCAGGTATGCTTGGAATTTTTATGGATGTTAATAACTCTATAGAAAGGTTAGCAAATAACAAAATTGGGCTACGAGCCATATTAGGAGCCAATAGGCCATATGGAACAGATTCTTTTGACAAGGCTGGGGCTATACTTGGGCCAACTGTAGGACAGTTTGAAAAATTATACAACATTACAACTGATTCAATGTCTGGTAATTATAATCACCATACAGCTAGAAATGTGCGTAGATTAATACCTTTACAGAATATATTTTACCTTGATGGAATTTTTGACAGCTTTGAAAAGGGCATAAAATAAATGGCTATTACAATATCAGACACCAGTCCTAGAATACAATATACTGCTAGTTCAAGTCAAACTGCCTTTGCAGTACCATTTGAATTTTTTAATGCTACTGATATCAAGGTTATCAAAACAAATTCGGCTGGAGTAGATGCTACTTTAACCTATGCTGCCTCTCCATCAGGAGCAACACAATACTCTGTTGCTGGAGCTGGAGAAAGTGGTGGAGGTTCTATTACCTTAGGTGGTGGAGCTACTCTCAATGACAAATATACAATTTATAGGGATTTACCAATCTCTCGATCAACTGACTTTCCAGCTTCAGGATCATTTCCTGTAGAAACTCTTAATACGGAACTGGATAAGATAGTTGCTATGATGCAACAAAATGAAAGGGATTTATTATATTCCCCTAGAGCTGCTGCCTCAACTGCGAATACTTATAACCTTACATTTCCAAATCTAGTAGCTGGCAAAATACTGTCCGTTAATAGTGCTGGAAACGCTTTGGAGTTTGACCAGTCAATTACTGATGTGGCAACGGTAGCTGGAATAGCTGCCAATGTTACCACAGTTTCTGGTATAGCTGCAAATGTAACAACTGTCGCTGGAATAGCTGCGAATGTAACTGCTGTTGCTGGAGATGCAACGGACATTGGAGCTGTTGCTGGGAAAGCTACTGAAATTGGATTGCTTGGCACTTCAGATGCAGTAGCCGATTTAGCAATACTTGGTACTTCAGCGATTGTAACCGATATGGATTTACTGGCAACTTCTGCCAATGTAACAGCTATGGGGCATCTTG
>VTLG01017313.1_pt1 | contig 67739 bp, 85 predicted proteins | sample 4694571 | NCBI WGS metagenome assembly VTLG01 (sample SAMN12604809, study PRJNA352737) | marine metagenome | biome: ENVO:00000447; feature: ENVO:00000209|ENVO:00000569|ENVO:01000036; material: ENVO:00002151; isolation source: viral sequences binned using virsorter ...
TAATATTTTCATAAATAAAATGGAAAAATCTAAAATGGAATGGAAAAATATCGTACGAACAATAAAAATAAATGCAACTGTAGAGGAAAGAATGAAAATAGTGGAATTGAAAAAATTATTGAAAGAAGCTTGGGAAGAAAAGAGTGAATATGCCAAAGAAGTTTCATTTCTCAGGGAAAAAGTATTTGGTCTGGAAAGAAATATCAAAATTCTTGAAACTATGAATTGTTTAGATAACAGGGATTGAAAATGTATGTGCCCTGGGGTACCACATTTCCACAATATTGTTACTAATCAAAGAAAGTCATTATGTATATTAGTGTTTTATACACAGTGTATGTCTATTTCTTACCTATTATGATTTATTTATATATTTTTTGTATTTTATTTACAAAAAACTATTTTATTTTTTAATACTTATGAAATGTAAAAGTATTAGAAAAAAAATTAATTTTTATAGAATTTATAAATTGTAATTACATAAAACTAGATATTAGAAATATAATTAAAAATACGAGACATACCACCGCTGGCATCCACCAGTTTTCACCTAACCATGCTATCAAATCAAAACCACCCTTTGCTGTATTTTTAGCCGCTTTACCCGCCGCATCAACAATTTCTTTAAGATCTTCAACAGTTTCTTGTATATCTTTTAAAGCTTCCATAATAGCTTTAAACGGGTTTGGTGTGTCATATATCATCATTAATATAGCAATACCACCAGCACCATAAAGTCCCAACTTTAACAATGATTCTTTACCCAATTTTGAATTGGCAATTTCGTCCATTTCTTTCTTACCCTTAGACATGTCCGTACCGTCAAGAATTTCATCTTGTTTTTTACCTATATTACGAAACCAGTTTTTCATTTTTTCAAAATAACCTTCACCACCTTTCATAGGTTTAGTTGGAAGTTCGAGTTTTTTATTTTTAAAGTATTTAGCAGCGTCAGATTTAGAGAATGCATCTGAACGTGTAAAAACTTTATTATTGTTAAGATTATTAAGTGGTCCATCAACACCAGTTTTAGTCGCCCCTGAAGGTGGAGGGTTTTTTAATATAGCTGCCGTATCACCTAAATTATCAACATTTGGAGCTAATTTCTTTGCGAACGTAGGATCGACATTATTGAGTTTTGCAAAAAGCTTAGCTTTATCCGATTGTTTTAAAGTTGAAGTCAGTTGTGTAAAGGCGTCATCGGGTATCCTTTTAAATAATTTATCCAATTCAGCATCACTCATTTTTTCAAATGCACCAGAAATCTTACTAGCATCCAGTTTTTTAAAGAGTATATCTAAATTATCCGTGGGAATACCTTTAAAAAATGTAGTAAGAGTTCCTGCATCAAATTTGCTCATAAAAGATGCAATATCATCAGAATTTTTGGTACCCGCTGTAAAAGCGGTGAATAAGTCTCCCCATGGATTCGACATTTTTATTTTATTATACGTATATATTTTATTATTAGCGTTTTACACTTGATCAAATCACGCATCTTCTTGTCTTTCTTTCATACATATGGGTCCACGTCCCCTGGGATAACCATCTGGGCATTTTTTGTAACATAAACCGTTTTGTTTATCTGGGTATCCATCCGGGCATACACTTTTCGTTCTAGCCATAAACATTCGCGAATATCTATTCCTAGATTTATTACAAAACGCAGTTCCCAGTGCATAAGACCTTCTTTTGAAACCAGGCATACACGGTTCTGCAACCGTAGACGCCGCCTTACTTCTTACACCGATCGGGTTTTCATCGGCATCTCTAAATTTTTTTCGACATTTACTTGTGCTATCCCAAAGAAAACACGGTTTGGTTTTTGTCCACTGAGTACAGTGAAAACCACTATTACTGGAACCAGCTGGACACCCACCTTCGCACTCGAGTGCTCTGCTTTTATAACCATCTCTACACTTAGGATAACACAATTGACCCTTTCGTTCTTCGTTGTCTTTACATCGTGTCGGAATTCTACCCGCACCCCTCCCCTTAGAAGCGTTGATAAGATTTACAATATCCACGGTCGCTGCCTGTATAAAACCAGTAGGATCCATTATACTAAGCGCAACAGCACCCGCGACAACACCAGGGTCATTAGATTTAAACATATCTTTTCTCTGATCCCACGAACCCTTTACTGCGCGTGTAACAGTTGTACCAAAAATCATTTCTGCAATTTCTTGATCTCTACCCAAGTGACAATCCCCATTTCTATAGTCCATTTTCATTCTATCTCTACAATATTCCCTTGTATAATTACAATACCCCTTTTCGTAATTAAACGTTACGCCGTCATCTGCTGGGTTATGTGCAAAATAACTCGCGGACATGAGTGGATCACCTTTATTTGTACCTAAACAATTATACATTACACCTGCCCATGGCATCATGAGTGTCATTTTTCTATCTAATTTCTTTTCTATAACGTTAGGTGATTGACTTGTACCCGGGTTATCACGGTCCTGAACTCTATACGTATCCGTATACGCTGCGACCAGAGGTGCATAATCGTCGGGTATTTCATCTTCTTCTAATTTAACCTTGGGGTTACTATATCGTAAATGTTTTTCTTGCATCCTTGCATTATATCTTATAGCCCCGTATTCGCTAAGAGTAACACCTATAACATCTGGAGAAGACATACTTTCTATAAATTCAACCTGATCGCCATACCCTCTTGATACACACAAATCGTATAAAAGTTTATCGCGTTTTATGTGTTGATAATCTATTTCAGCTTGGAGAATTTCGGCAAACATCGTTTGTGTTTCATCACTTATTTCTGGATCCGCGGTAGGATTTTCCTCATCTACATAACCACCGATCAACATTTCAACCATCTGTTCGGGATCCATTTTCATTAACGCGTCCACCATGAATGCATTTATCAACAACGATGAATATCCATCGTTTACTTCTGGTATTTCAAACTCACCAATTGTGTCTCTGTGTTCAGAATAGGTTTCTGAAGGTGAAGGTGAAGGTGAAGGTGAAGGTGAAGGTGAAGGCGCGTGACAATCGGGATTATCAGCTGGACATTGAGATTTTTCATCTAAATCGGGGAAAGCTGTTAAAATGGGAAATAAGCAAGGCCACGTTATACCTTCACTTTCATATAACGAAGCTTCAACACCAGTTTCAGCCTGGTTTCTTATATTACGAATAGCCTCATTAGTAGTATATGTATTGTAACCGTGTATATCCGCTATATCTAAAGCTGCACTAACAATTTCATACGCGAAAACGGCCGCTGTACATACGGGACACGCCGGTGGCTTTGCTTTCCAGACATATCGAGCACCCCGAGCTGCTGCTAGTGTACTTCTATTCGCGAGTTTAGCACCAGATTTAACAGCAATTTTAGCACCCATAGTTAGTGTTTTCCAAACGCCTTTACTACCAGCTTTACCCATAATTCTACCACCACGCATACTTAATTTTGTTCCTGCTTCGAAAGTAGCTTTCCTAACAAAACTCCTAACAGATGTACGAAGTCTTCCCAAATTTTTTTTCAATACCGCCATTTTTGCTTTAAATACTGCTGGTGATGGATACAAAGCGCGCATCTTACTTACTATTTTTTCAAATATAAAACCAACAACAATAGCTTCTATGATTGGTGGTGCAATGCGTTCCATTTTATCGAGAAGTGTTAATTTAACATCTTCCCATTTACAACACTGTGTTTCAGTATTCAATTCCATACCCTCTGGACACGTAAATTCTATTTTTAAATCGGGGTCAGATGATACGCTTCTTGCCTCTTCCGATTCTTCGTCTAAATAAAATCTCGCATCATTCCCATCTTCATCTTTATTCTCGACAAAAACCCTTTTACTAGGATAGAAAATACACTCTTGAATAGGATCTGTTAAAGATTTTAATTCGTCTTCTGTTAGACCAGCGTCAGTAAGTATCTGAGTAATACTATCGAGTGTATCTGTATTAGTTATATTCGCTTGTTCAGTTATTTTTTTTGCGGCATCTATAACCGGCTGATTTACAGCTTCGTTTTTACCATCATTTTTATCGTCTTTATTATTTTTTAAATATAAAAATAACAAGGCACCAACCGTTAAAACAATAATCAAACCAACGAATAAAACAATATATGTTTTGGAATTCGAAGCCATTGTTTTATATTAACATATTATTTTTTTTATTGATAAGAATAATCAAATACAATAGAAAAAATTATTTTTTACTACACGATGAACACGTTTTAGCGTTACTGGATACCCTGAAACTTACAAGTACAGCTATAACAACTGCACTTAAAGTAACCATATTTATATTTTTCATTTTAAACTTCATTTTATTTACTTTAAATAAATATTATTTTTGGCGATCTAATAGTCTTTTATATGCCATAACAAGCGTTGAATTTACAGGGTATAAATCCGAAAATTTAATAAACACCCTCTTAGTCGGATGTTTAAAATGAACCTCATCCGCGTAATCATTATTTCCAAAATTACCATGTGTTTGTTTAGCCCATTGTTCCAGCGCAGGCATGGAATACATTTGCTTAACGGTATCACCTTGTATTATCCATAGTGGTGGATCCAAAGTAATTTTGCCATTTTTTATTTTAACTTCTGGATTTTGCAAAGTTAATATATCAATGAAATCCTCCTTTTTTATATTTTTTTTAAGATCACCGTTCCAATCGTGATACGCACTAACACCAGTTCCTCGTTTTCTCGCCTTAACATCACTTACCTTATTACGAGTGTTAAAACTACCACGTCGCGAACTCGTATTTTGCACGCGCATAGGCGAAGAAAATGGTGAAGGAGTTTGTGATTTAGACGCTGATGATACACGTTTAGGTGAAGAAAATGGCGAAGTATTATTCATAGATGCATTAAATAACCGTCTCCTGATTGGTGAAGATAAGGACGATAACGATTTACTACTACCTTCTCTTTGTATTATACGTTGTCGTCTTTTAATTCTATTCGCTTTTACAGAAGGCGGTGAAGTTTTAGACGACTGAGACTTTGGTCGCTCAGGTGTTTTATTCATTAAATTATACTGAGAAAATATATTAGTATATATAAATGGCTCCACGAAATACAATGCAATGCCCACACGGGATTCATGTAAATGAGTGTGATATTTGCAGCAATAGAAGAATGCATTATTTACAAAGAATAGCAGGAAATAATAGAGGATCATATACATGGGAAACAATACATCAAAATACATTACAGGATCTCGCAAACGCAATATACCCAGAGGGATATATGGTTTATAATCAAAATATTGGTCGTTTTAATAATGGTAGAACGCGTGTTTTAATAACACAAAACATGAGACGCGCTGCTAGGAATTTTTTACAAAGTTATGGTAGAGAATCCGCGGGTGTGAGACAAAATATAGCAGAAAGATTTTTTAACCATTCTATAAATGCTATTCACAATCAAGAAAATAACGTAAATCACAACTTTCACAGTGGCAATAACTTACCAAGTCCAAGATCAAATAAATCTGGAGCGACACGTTTCGCAGTAAAAAACAAATCCCCTATATCACCAGGTGTTACATCTAGAAGAAAAAGAAGATGAAACCCCAAATATTTATATCGAACACTTTTTATTATCGTGAATTTCAGTCACCACAATAAAAATTGATTTACCATTTTTTTGTTTTACCATCTGTATCGTCTTCATTTATACGAATTGCCCATTTCGATTCCTTATTAAACTTTTCGTAATCAATTTCCTCGCCTAAAAACTTAATAAAAAACTTTTTTAGAATGTTATCATTATTATTCATTTCAAGTTTAAGATCCCTGTGTATAGTATATTTAGGGACTTTCTTTTTCTTGTTTTTCGTATCGCGTGTTTTGCACGTAATAAACATTTTTGGTTTATAAAGAGTATTCATTATTATATTAATTACTTTTTTTCTTCCTGACTCAAAATCGCATCTCTTTTTTTCTCAAGTTCATGTATAACTTTTATATAAGCCTTTTCCTGACGACCATCAGTATGAACCCAACACGCTTTCATTCTTTCTATATCTTTTTGTATTTTCGCTATATCGTCTATATTATCAATAGATACGACGCGTGTTTTTATATTACGAGTTCTTTTTGAAGATTTTGGGCTGATAAAAACAGTAGATGAGAGAAGGGGAGTTCTCAGCATACTATCTACTGTGATTTATTTTTTAAATAAAAATATTAATTAATAATAGATTATTATGTCGTCACGAGAAAACAGTAATAACAGTAACATGACAACAGCAAATTCAAAAAATCATGATATTAATATGTTATTAAAACGCGTAAGTACACAGAAAAGAGTTAGAGTATCTTCACTCGTAGATTTATTAAATATTTTACCACGACCAAGTAATTCTGTATTAATAAATAATAAAAAGGCGCGATTATATAGAATTATCAAAAATAGAAATACATCTCGTCTAAGAAATCAAGTCAGTCTTAATTCGTTAGTGGTTATACACCCCGAACTTAGAAGGGTTGCTAGAGCGTTTTCATTTACCAGACTACGCATGCATTCAAATTTATTAATAGAACATATACTCATTGCTATAGATGATTATTGGGATATAATTAATTCTAACAGTAATTGGAGTATGAGTAATAATACTATTAAATAAATTATTACTATTCTGAAGATTTATCGTGTTTGTCAAACCATTTTTGTGTTCCGACGTAAGATCCTAAAAAGGATGCTATAGACATTGTAGTAATTTTTAAGAATAGACTATTCATTTTATTCTTAAAGATTCCTTGTTTTTAACTTATTTTCATATTCTTCGTTAATAATTTTTGTATATTTTTTAGTAGATATTATAGTCGCTAACGAAATAAAAGCCATATATACTTTCGGAAATATATACGTTTTCATTTATAATTGATTTATATTTTTATTTTCTTCCTAAAGAACTTTTTTCTAACCCCTTTTTCCTTCTTTTCTTAACACCAAGTTGTCTGTTAATAAATTTTTCGCGAGCTACTTTTCTTGATTTCACCGGGTTTGGTATGTTAAAAATATTTAATGTATTATTTATTCTCATTGCCATTTCATCATTGAGTTCTTTTTGTTTTAATTTTAATTTTTGTATATTAATACGTAATTTATAAATCTTACCATTTATGCGATTCATGTATTCTTTCGCGGAAGTAGAAGTACCACTTTTTTTTCTATTTTCTAGTTCCTTTATTTTATTTGTCTTTTCATTTATTTGTTTATAAATTCCTCGAGTATTATATGCGTGTTTATTTCTTATGTGTTTTACATGTTTTAGACTCTTTTCCAATATAAGCGAATTACCTCTTTTTACTCTATTGATATAAGTCGAATTAGACATTCTTATACTTAACTAATATTTATTTTTTAGATGGTGGTTTTGGTTTTCTGGGTGGTGGTTTTGGTTTTCTGGGTGGTGGTTTTGGAGGCTTACCTGTTGTTAGTTTTTTAAGTACACGGTTCAATCTATTACGTTTTATTTCTAGATGTTTACGATAGTTATTTGAATTTGAATTTGAATTTGAATTTGAATTTGATTTTAGTATTTTATTCTTATTCTTATAATTAAAATAAGAATTTATTTCATTAATTTCTGATATTATTTTGTTAATAATACGAGAACTGAACCCTTTACTACGACCAGTTTTATCTATATAATCGTTCATTTATTACTTACTATTACATTACATTTTTAATTAAATAACCAACATCCACAACACCTTTTTTTAGTATCACGAACGAGTGGTTTACTAGGTTTGTTTATTTTTTTATCGATAAGTTTAGGTACAAATAGAAAAGGTAACATATACAGCATTACTAATATTATTTAGAAAGTAAACTATGAAAATACTCGCAAAACCCAATAATTTTTGGCCTGATTTCAGATAACCATTTTTTTCTATCGCGCCTAATCTCGTACCCCATGCGCGAATCGTTATACTGTTCAATAAGATTACAGGTATTTAAATCCATCATCTCCATATAGGTCTGACACTGTATATCTTCGTAATCGCGAACCGTTTTAAATAAACCGCGCGACCTATTCTTAATCTCGATAATAGTTTTGGTACCATCGTAATTTTGACGAACCCTATCAATTCGGCCAACAATCTGATAAACTGTACCTTCAAGCGAACACACGTCGTACGTATAAAAAGTATCGTCAATTTCGAGATCGTCGTAATGACTCGCCGTCGTATCTTCGTGTCGCGTTCCATGGTTCGTATATAAAATTTTACGCATGTAATCATATGCATTCTTCTTATCATCACCCCGTAAATTCGAATATAGATCAATTTGATTAGAAACCGCGTTTAGTTTACGATCTACGTCAGATGAATTAAACGATTTATACGATTCGACGTCTTTCATAATATTTGTCGCAAAATTACACTTGTGTATAGATTCGAGTGCCATTTGATCCTTTGTTTTACCTTCGAACGTTTCCGGTTTATATTTACTCCAAAGATTATCAATAATCTCCTTCGGTTTCTTATACTGATTCTTACCTATAATTGATGCAATATCTGACGCTTTCAATATAACCTTTTCAACACCGATATCTTTCAAATCCCATACATTATCGCGAAGGCGTGGGTAAACTTCACCACACGCACGCGAATCGTTTAGTGCGTCGTGTGCACCATCAAATCCTTTACCAAATATGTGTGTATACACAGTAATCAGTTTATGATTATACAGGGTCGGAAAAATAGTTCTAGCCATATCCAAAGTATCGACAAAGGTAACGTCATCAAACGGTTCCGTTTCAAAACCTCTTCTATAACACTCCGAAAAAAACACGTTTTCGTCGAAGTATGAATTATGCGCAACGAGTAGTTTGGTATCGCGCGTAGCTTCTTTTAAAGACGCGTATAGATAACCAAACGGGTGACCGTGTTCTCGAGCGTATTCTTGTGTAATACCATGGACGTGTGTCGCTGCAACGTCGAATGTATCCGGATACGAAATACCGTGGTAAGACCCAATCTCTTTACCACACGACGTATACTTAACAAACGCCAAAGTAAGGAGTCTACAATTATCAAATTTATAAACGTTTTCGCGTGTTGCTTTCTCACCGCGTCGAAAATTTCTAGTAGGAAGTCCCGTTGTTTCTGTATCCCACGCGATATAATTCATTATAAATAAAAACGTTTCGTTTCTTTAATTATGGAATTCAGGTACGTGTTTTCGTAATCTATCTTTAGAAAAAATAAAATAATATTTTTAAGTATTTTCTAAAGTAGTTTGTATTTAAAAAAAAATAATTCAACTTAGGAGAGTTTTACCTTATAATTATAAGCGGATAAAAATCATACAAGAATTGGTTTTCTATAATAAATACCTTCGTTTATACGTTTAATATGCTTATCAGACGGTGAGGTTTTCGTAACTATAAATAGACCTTCTACTATTTCTATACACGAATCATAACATTCGGTTAAATTTTGTTGAATAGTACCATTTACAATTATCTTATCAAACGAATAAAGACATTTTGATTTGATTTTCCCGTTTTTTATATATTCTTCTGCGGAATACCAAAAATTACCATAATTATCAAATGGTAAATAGAATACCATATCCATAAGCATATTAAATTTATCAAACCCTAATTGCATACCATAGTCCATGAGATCTCGTATTTTGAGAAGTTCGTGTTTCGTATAATTTCTCGCGTTTGGATGACTTAATATGACATCGACATCCCACGTGTCTTCCATCTTTTCCAAAAACTTTCCACACACGTACATATTAACATTTATATTGTTTTTACTTATGTATTGTTTCACGATAACAACCCACTTATAAAATTTCTCCAATGTAGGTCTCTCCCACCATTGTGAAGCTCGAACATTTCCTTTCCTAACATCACATACACGCGATTCTAATTTTGGTTTAAATGTCATTATTGAATATTTATTATTAAATATTATAATATATTTATTATTATAATATTTTTTAAGTATTTTCTAAAGTAGTTTATATTTAAAAAAATAAATCAAATTATGTAGAAGTTTCTATAGAATTATTATAAGCTGTTTCCGTTGAATGAATATCTGTTGTAGGTGCCTCTATCCATTTACAAAAATTTGGTGGGTTATGATTAGCAGTATAACCATGTGACGTTTTAAATTTGACACCTACTTGATAAAACCCATCTGAACTATCACCACAATCGTCATCGTACGATCTACAAACTCTTTCATCCTTTAAAAACACTTTACCATCTCCACAAGTACTACAATATTTTTGAACATCTGTACACGCAAGTTTCCGTTCTTCTTGGGTATTATTTCGTGTCATTCCAATGGTCATACATTGCGAATTATACAATTCGTACAAATCTTTAATAGAGACATGGTTATTTTTATTGTATATGATTTTTTCATTTTTATCATTCTCAATTTCTATCTCGTTTTCACCTTCATTAATCTCTTTTTGTATTTCTTTTATTTTTTCTAAATTTGCAAGACAATTAGATTGCGCACAAGGTGCAGCGTATCCACCGTCCTTGGTTATAGGCATTGTACACGGATCATTCGTCTTTACCGGAACACTTTCATGATACTGTAGTTCGCCTTCTTCATCAGCACCAAATCTATATCCAAATCTCGATTCGTTAATACTAAAATGGGGACATTTTTTACCATTGTTACCTTGAGCCTTTGTTTTAATCCCTAAATATTTTACAACTTGTCCTTCGCAATAATTTATTCTTTTGGTTGGTTCTTGAGCCGCTTCATTTCTGTCTTTCTCAGTATCACCTTTGAATTCACACCTTCTAAATAGTTCTTTTTCGACACAATCAACATCACAAGGTACGTATTTAAAATCGTTATTTCTAGGGTTCCTAAGTGATGCATGTCCATATTCAAAAGGTGTGTTAAGCCCTACACTAATATTACTGGGACTGACTGGAACAGTAGTCATATAATGGATACTTTCTACATTAGTCCATTCATCGTAATCGGGGTAAGGTTGTTCTACCCACCCAACCATTTCTTTTTCACACGGATTACCACCTGCTCTTGCTGAATTAATTTCTCGGTATGTCATCTTCCTTAAACCAGGGTATAGTGCACCACACGTATTGGGTACTTCTTCATTATTATCAGGGTTTAAATCTTTATCGGGATACTCCCACTTACCATCACAATGTTTATTCGATGCGAATTGACACGCACCTTCTTGTGCGTCTCTATACGATCTGTGTTTATGCGCATCGCATTCACCTTTGTTATCCGTAAATTCACGACATATTTTATCTGCATCTTTGTCGCCGTCCCATTTACACCCGAGAAAATAACCATTAACGTTAAGGTTTGTTTCATCACCGATTGTGATCAAGTCCTTAATATACTGATCCACATTAGCTCGTTTAGTACCCTTAAGTTTATTGTTCTTTACATCAATTGTGAAAACAGAATCATTAAAAGTACTTGCAGTTTTTAAAAGATCGTTACAGTCTTTTTCCGTGTAAGGATTCACTTCGTTACCAGTTCCATATACTCCTTGTCTTACGACTTCATCTACGTTATCGTAATTTTTTTTACCTCCCCCTCTCGAATACAATGCTTTAGGTTTACATACACCGCAGTGTACGTAATCTCCTTGCTCATCACTACCGGGTGGTGCGTTATCTTTTCTAGGATAACCCGTCTGAACTTGAAAATTACACTTTTTTGCATCACCGGGTAAATTATCAGCTTCTGCACACACTTTTCTAGTAACCGTACCTTCTGGGCATATGTTTGTATTTTCTTGTGTCGTGTACGATGGGTCTACTGTACACGAACCTTTCATTTTCCAATATTCATCACCCTCTATACACGTCGCTAAACCATCATCGTACCTCACAGTTGGTTTAACAAATGCCCTAAACCCTGACCACCATCTACATATTTTTTCACCTCTTTGTAATATCATACCTTTATGATGTTTTTGTACCGATGTTCTAGTATCGCACTCTCTTTTATTATCTATAGATGTACATACATTGTGTGTATCTACTCGAATCTTATCATCCACTACACCGTTTATATCTGCTCCACTTAAATATTCATAATCAACTAAATCAAAAGATTTAACTTGATCGTATGGATTATACGAAAACGAGGTTTCACCTCCATCGTAAACAAGAGGAAAACATTTACCAACGGGTTCAAATCGACACAAATCTGTCTCTCCATTATACGGATCCCAAATTTTGTTAGGATCGAAACCGTTGTTATCACTGTATCTATCATGCTGTTTCTTACTGATTTTTTGAGGTTCTTTACTAAGAGGTATTCCAGCTAAATCGGGGTGATTTGCAGTTACTTTTTTACATTCCGAATCTCCACCTGGCCCCCATTCGTCGTTTATGGGACGCGCTCCATCGCCACCAATTCCGTCACCCGTGTTATCGTATTTACTACACACGTTTTTTAGCGTGTTATGAAAATTATGAAGTACATCAACATCGGATTTTGTAATAGTTTGACCTTCTCTAAGTGATACTTTAAATTTAAATGTTTTAATTTTTTCCGCAGGTGTTTTTTCCGTATTCCAATACGAATGAGTATCGTCGAGGTTACCGTGAATATTATAAAAAATATAACCATCCTCACCGACTTTTATATTACTTTGATTTTTCTTATTCCCTATGTAAACGTTATGTGCCAATATACTTGGATCTATATTTTCGGGATATTCACCAAGTGTAAAATGTGATGTCCATGGATTAAAATATAAATGGTACCAGTTGTTTAACCTATTACCGTTTTTAAATGCTATGGGTTTTTTACTTCGAAATACTACATTATCTTTGGGTAAGAAACCGTGGGGAGAAGATCTTAGTCTAACATATTCAAATTCCCAATCACCCGATTCTGGTGTTTTGTTTATTCCTTTTTCAATTAAGGTAGGATCATCAGTTTCGTAATCTACTCTAAATGTTTCGGTATCACCAATTATACGACCGTTATTAGATTCCGTAGACCAATTACCAGAATTATCAGCATTACCAATTTTATAAGCATTTTCCATGGCTTTTTTCTGCTCTTCATCTAGTATATCTCCAGATTCTGTTGAGTTGTCGAACCAAGTAGCAAAAGTATCTACGTAAGTTGGGTGACATTTACCATGTTTCGCCATATCATAAAGTTCGGGTTTGTGAGGGGTACCCGAAACTTCTGGTATAGTAAAAAAATCCAAGGGGTTGTTTGCGCGTTCATATTGACCCACCATTCTTGGATCGGAGGGTGGAGCCGAATCCGAAGCCGGAGCCGGAGCCGGGGCTGGGGTATTATCTGGTGATTTAAAACACGTATCAAATTTCCAATCGCCGAATTTCCACGATCCTCCTGTGCACGTATAAATACCATATGATATAACACCGGATACTAACACGAAACATACTATCAATAGTATTATTACGATCGTAATAGATTCATCAGAATTCTTACGCATTCTGTCTTATATCATACTAACAAAAAAATATTAGAAAAATTTATTTAAAATTTTCTAAAAACCGTCTACATATAATAAACCAACTTACACTTAAAAAAATAATTTCACCTTCTTCATTCATATAATATTAGGGCAAAATAATATCGTCCACATCCTTATACTCTTCAAAACTATCATACGCATCTATATATTTTTGTATCGTATCGTCCTTATTTTGTATACGACTTTTCAAATCACACGACGCTACCATTTCATACACGAGACTACCGTCGATAATCTCCTCTTCAACGAGTATATCTTTCAAGTGTTCGAGTTTCACGCGATAAGTATTAAGAAGTTCTTTCACTTCCATATAACACGATTCAACTATATCGTGTATTTCTATATCGATATGACTCGACGTTCGTGGTGAAATATAATTTGGATCAATATTCATCTTACCTATAGTTTCACTCATACCGTACGTCGTTACCATATCGCGTGCAATTTTAAACGTCTGTTCAAAATCGTTAGATGCACCCGTCGTAACGTGTTCCCTTCCGTATACAATCTCTTCTGCTGCGTGTCCACCAAGTGCGACTTTGATCTGAGAAAGGAGAAAATCTTTAGTATACATACCAATATCATCTGTTGATGGTTGAAAATACGTCACACCACCCGTACCTCCGCGTGGTAAAATACTCACTTTACGAACCTCGTCGTACTCTTGCATGAGTACACCTATAATAGCGTGCCCCGCCTCGTGGTATGCAACTCGCTCTTTACGCGCATTCGAAACAGATCTACTCCCCTTTGCACCAACAACTATTCTTTGGTATACGTCTTCGGTTATTTCTGGTGTTATTATACCATTTTTACCATCACGAACTGCACGTATAGCACATTCGTTCATAAAGTTTGCAAGATCTGCTCCCGAAAAACCCATGGTTTGTTTTGAAAGGTCACGAAGACTTACACCAGCACCCAGAAGTTTATCTTTAGTGTGTACCTTAAGTATCTCCTCGCGCCCGTGTACATCTGGTAAAGAAACTTGTATTTTTCTATCAAAACGACCGGGTCTAAGTAAAGCTTCGTCAAGAATATCTACACGATTTGTTGCTGCAATAACAACAATACCCGTTTCATTTTCAAACCCATCCATCTCGACCAATAATTGGTTTATTGTTTGTTCGCGTTCATCGTTGGATGCAAACCCATTATTAGACCTTTTTTTACCTATTGCATCTATCTCATCTATAAAAACTATACACGGTTGGTTTTCGCGAGCCATCTCAAATACGTCTCGCACACGTTTTGCACCAACACCAACAAACATTTCAACAAAAGACGACCCCGAACACTGTATAAACGGAACAGATGATTCACCTGCAATTGCCCTAGCTAAAAGTGTTTTACCTGTACCGGGTGCACCTGTTAAAAGTGCACCTTTTGGAATTTTAGCCCCCGTTCCAAAATACTTTTCGGGTTCTCTAAGAAAATCAACAATCTCTTCGAGTTCGTCTTTAGCATTATCTATACCCTGGACATCATCGAATCGCGTTGAAATTTTACTTTCAACTTCAATATCATTTTTGCCCATATTAAAAGGGTTAGTACCATTCATAGAACCACCCCCAAATATCAAACGAAAAACGAAAAAAAATCCTATCGTTACGAACACAAAAGAAATGAATTCATTTAAATTCGAATGTGGTATTCTAGCTATATCGTATTCAACCTGACTATCTGTCATAGTTTTCCAAAAATCATCCGATGGAACGTAATACGAACTACATATAGTCCCATTTTTTTCTTCGAAATAAACAACATCGTTATTAGGATTTATTTCTGCTTTTATAATTTCGTTTTTCTTAACACCTTTTAAAAATGTACTATATGGAACGTGTTTTGGTTCTTCCTTTTTTTCAATTTTAAGTGGTGGAGAACTAAATAGTTTAGATGTTATTATAATGTTAGTAACCATCATACTTACATATAAGAATAAAAAAATGGTAAAAGAATCCAATTTTTTACGAGGTTTTTGTCTATTAGAATTGTATTTTCTTTTAAAAAGGCGTCTAATACGTCTTTTTAAAAGTTTTATGAATTTTTTAAATTTCATACTTATTAAATATTACACATTTATCCTTATCTCATTTTAATCATCTTCACCACATTCAGATATATATTCATCTTCAACATTTTCATCTTCATCATTTTCTATATCCATAGTCTCATCTTCATCATCATCTTTACTTTTAGGTAATACATCTTCGTCTTCATTATTTTCTTCCATTTCGTTTTCTGGATCGATTTCTGGATCGATTTCTTGATCGACTTCTTCTTTCTTTTCTTTCTTTTTTTTCTTTTTCTTTTTAATCTTTTTTGAAGAATCACTAAATTCTTCTATCTTTTTCCACCCCTTTTCTAAAATTTTCTCCCTTTTTTTGTTTTTTTCTAACATATTATTTAAAAAAGTATCATCGTACCCCAAATTTTTATAAACTTTTATTACTGTTTTAATAGGTGGTAATTTCATCTTTTTGTACCAGTTTTCATAAAGAGAAACTATATCTGTATTAATTTTAACACGAACTTTACCATTTTTTAAAACGTTTAACTTAACTACTACCGAATCTAAATATTCAACTTTAGAAACAAATTTTTGTGTTAAAGGTTTTGGATTTTCAATCTCATACACGTTCGGTTTCTTAAAAGGAACGTTATAATAATTATAATTTTTTTCTAAATCTTTCAAATACGATTCGTGATTCTGTACATAAAATACTTTTTTATCGGAAACATGACATTTATTTTTGTTAATAATATCGTACAAAAATGTACCTTTTTTTAAACTAGAATTAGGGTAAAAAAGTGGTTGCGTCGGTTCACGAATTTTAGCTCTTATATTCATTTTTTATAGTAATTTAATTTATTCTTTATTAAAACTTAGGTCTAATTCACACTGTATAATATGATGAGATTGAAAATTTTGAAGAGATTCATAAGGTCCCCAAAGTTCAATGACTTTACGTTCTTTATCGTACCATATGTAAGATAAATCGAGATATTTCGTAAGCCAGTAAAATTTTTTACCTGACTTACCTATAAAATTGAAAATATCATTTTCATCATACATAGAGACGTCCATTTCGCTATAATGTGCATTTGGTGGATTATATTTTGGCATATTTTATTTAATATTTTATAGTTTTATATAACAATACTTAGGTTTATTTCATTTGACACAAACTACAGTATTTTTCCTCTTTTTTAGATAATTTTGCATTGGCATTTATTATATATAATATCATAATAACAACTACAAATATCATATATTTAGATTCCATATTTATTAATATAACGTATTAAAAAAATTCTTCTTCCAAAGATATATCCGACCCTGAATCTTCTTCATCTTCATCTTCATCTTCTTCATAATCTGAATCAGAGTCCATACTTTCATAAATATTATCACCGACTCGTCTATATAAACCCGTTTCTTCTAAATCTCTTGTGTCGTAAAAACCAGAAACTGTTTCTTTTTCTATTTTTAAAAATTCATCATCAAATTCATACATACCATCACCACAATAATTTAAACAAGAAACAGTATAATGATTAATATTATCTTCAATTATTTTTGCTAACAATGTTATATTATTATCGTACTCCACGTCTATTATTTGATTAATCATTCTACCATCTACACGGTTTAAATTCTACGTTTTCCAACGCGTATCACAATTATGACACGTCACAAAAACAGTCATAGGTTCATCTGCACTACGTGTTTGCATTTGATAATAAGTAGTTTTATATGATTTACAACGTCCACACCTAAAAAGACCTTTATAATCGGGTTGATTCAATATATTTGAAGCGTATTCCTTTTTCATGTTATTTTCTATATTTTCTTGTAATTTTTTAGAATAAGGACCGTTTGGCCATAGCATTTGTGGACTAAAGTTAACTACAGAAGAAGGTTTAAAAATACCTTGTAATATATTATTTTTAAGTGTATCTGATTTTTGTAAATTATACTGAATACTCAAAAATTTATGTTTATATCTATTTAAATGTTTAGGATTATCTTCGTAAGGATAATCACCTAATTCAAGCGTTTTTTTAACAGCCCAATTATTTGTACTCTTTTCTAAATTTACACAAATTGAATTATTTTTGTCTAAGTTAAGAAGAGATGCATATCTTTCCTGTACGTATTCCCTTATCTTAGCTACCATTATTAGTATCTAGATAAATGTGGCATTTTAACTTTAATACATTCTGAATGTGATTCTGGAGAACATGAATTCAAGGGGTCTGATACCCTTTTAGGTTTATTTCTAGATTCGTTCCATTTCTCGTCCAGAACAATATTCTGGTAAAGTTCACCTTTATAAAGTATAAAGTATACTATTATGAGCGCTATGGCGTAATATACAAGTGTGTTCATTTACTAGAGCACAACTTTTTTTTATTGGTTTAGAATAGTATGACACGTGCTATTTTGATAAATGAAAAAAGAAATGACATACACGAAATAAATATTGACATTTCACCCGAAAAAAATGAAATTTTTAAAATTTTAAAGGGTAAAGCAAGTTTTATTGGACAATGGCCTGATGAAGATGTTGTTATACTTAAATGTAGCGAATCAGTATTTGATTTAAAATTAAATGAAAATAGATTACCACGTCCTTTCACAAATATGCCTGTTTTAGGTAGAATATTACTCGTACGAATGGATGAATATTCCGAACCACAAGATTTCACCATAAAAGAATATCATAGAATGACTAAAAATACACAACCTAGAACAAGATCATCATCTAAATTAATTAGTCGACCTTTGAGTAGGAATGTAAGCTATTCCTCGCAGGACTGCTTGTGAATATTTCATACATAATTGAAAATGTGCTTGTGCCCATTCGATAGGATTTTCTAATTTAATATCAAACGGGTTTTCGTTTACTGTTTTAAGCATATTTTTGCCACCTTTTGTAGGGTCTGAAACATGTACCATAACTTCGTCTATTTTTTGTAACCATAAAACGTGTTCTTTATTTGTAGGATCAAATTTTTGAACAAAAGACATTATATAATATATATTTATACTTTCTTTAACCTATGATCTAATCTTGATATAAAATACGGAACACTAATTTCACCATCAATTTTTTGTCCACTTAACTGGATTCTTAATAAATCATTCTCGTAATTAAAGTTGTGACAATAAAAAAAAGAAACACCTGTTGTTGTTGACATCATATCTAAATCGTGTTTACTCTTTTTATCTATTTCGATATAATTAATTATTTCTTGAGGTGTTCTTTTTTTAGCATTTTTATCTGGATTAATACGAGCTATTGGTACATTTAAATTCATATCTGGCCATACACCGTAACTAGATCTATATCTACTAATATATCTTATACAATTCCTAGCATTATATTCACAACTAAAACATAATATACGAGATTTACCATCTGGGTCCGTAATGTTAATATATCCTCCTTTTACTATAGAAACGAAATGAAAGTCCATTTTATACTATATTAATATATCTTTATACTTCATCAACGGATTTACTTGGGTCTATACTCAAATTAAGTGATTTATCCAACTGTTTTATCGACAAATCCATATTATGTTTAGTCATTGCTATACCTGCATCTAAACCACCTGTGCTTGTTATTTCATGTATCCATTGTCTCATTAATCCGTCTCTATTTGACATTATTCTATTTGCAAGCTCGGGTTTACCTGCCTCATATAGAGCTTCTATAAAAGGGTCACCTGAACTTGGTTTATTCTGGTTTGAAAAATCAATTAACCAATTAAATTCCTGTTTCATGAGTGATGGATCCGTCTCATAAACTTGATTTATTGTGTATTGTACAGATCTAAATGTAAAATATTTTACTAACATCGTATTAACATCATCAAAAGTTTGATCGGAATACGCATAGTTAGGTTGTGATTCAGATCTAGTAATTATTCTTTTTCTTTTACCCACCCGATTAATGGATAAACTACCCTTAAAACTATTTAAACTACGATAAACCATCATATAAATATATAAGAAAAAAAACCTTAAGTTAATTTAAACCCATGAACTTTCCCAAAACATCTGGTCAATGTAAATATATGCGAATGTTACAATCCCATAAACCTATTATAATAGCAACGGGACCAGCTGGAACGGGTAAAACTATGCTTGCATGTCAATTAGCGACTGAAAATTTAATGAATAGAGATATTAATCGGTTAGTATTAACACGTCCAATTGTAGGTGCAGACGAGGATATGGGATACCTCCCAGGGGAAATGGAAAGGAAAATGGAACCATGGACAAGACCAATGATAGATGTATTTGAAAACTATTTAACACGAGGACAACTTGAACATCACGTACACATAGAACCCCTTGGTTTTATGCGAGGAAGAACTTTTGATAATGCATATATAGTTGCAGATGAAATGCAAAATAGTACACCTAATCAAATGAAAATGTTATTAACAAGACTTGGTAAAAATACAAAATTAGTCATAACGGGTGATTTAAACCAAAGTGATCTAGGTGAACAAAGCGGTCTCACAGACCTTGTAAATAGAATAGACGGTTTAAATTTAAATTATATCGAACATGTCACCATGGAGAATAATGACATCTTGAGACACCCTGCAGTTTCTGAAATACTTAAGCTATACTAAGATTTAACGACGCTGTTTTTTAAATTTTTAACTCGTTTCTGTACTTCTTTTACTTTTTTTTCGTATTCAATAAATTCATCTTTATATAGTGTTGCCCAATCATTCATCTGTTTGAGTACCTTTTTATTATGGGAATACCATACTATTACTTCTTTACTTATTTTATCACAAGCTGAATATTCATCCATAATAGATTTTGAACATTCTCTGCCCAATTGACAATACTTTAGAATATCTTCGAGTTCAGCCATATTATCAGTATTAGACGTACTAAGACCATCAATGTGTTCTATTTCAGTACCGAGCATTACATTATCTTGATATTATTTTTTTAATGACCTTTATAGCCTCGTTTTCATTAATTTCCCACCATTTACCATAAAACACTTTCTTAAGAAATGTTGGTACGTATGTATAATCTATATCAACCTCACTAGATGGTAACGGTATTATATCTACACCGAGTTGTTTAAATACACCTTGGTCGTGACTAATTATAGGTTTATTAAAATATTGAGCCTCGAGATGTAATAATCCTACACCCTCACCTCGTGTACATGTAACACAATAATCACAAAAATTAAAAAGTGAAGCTAGTCTATCATTAGATAGGCGTTCCGTTATTAATTTTATATTTTTATTTACTGTTAAATTATCAGGTTTATTCGTTTTAACTATAAGTAAATGTTCTGTATCTTCGAGTGCATTTGCGAAAATTCTTGTAAGCGTTGTTACATTTTTACGAATATCGTTAGTCCCATTATACAAAAATATAAGTTTCGAAGGATCGCGTGTTTTATGTATTACTTTAGGTTGAGAACGAATAAGTGAAGATGTCCATGAATTTAATGCCACACACTTAACCCCGTGTTTTGATAATATATCTTTAAGATAATCGTAAGGTACTATAACTTTATCAAAAAGTTTCATTTTTTCTATTATTTCTGGATGTACATCGTTCGTTTCAAACATTGTACAGAGATTAACCGTATCATAATCGTTTCGTAATTCTTCTACTATTTTCTGCCATTGTGGGTATGTTTCGATAAGTTCGGATAAAGTAAATGTAGATATTGTATTATCACCGATAATGCCGAGATCTTGTTGTAAAAAGAAACGTCCATGAACTTTACCAAACATTATTAAAGAATATATTATTGTCTTTAATATATCAAAATGATTAAAACCCCTAACGGTATCTTTGATATAGATCTAGAAGACTGTTGGATTCGTAATCACATGGCGTCTGGCAGAGTATTTGAACATCATATAATTAACGATATGCTGAAACCGTATGTTGAAAAGTCTAAATTCATAGTTGACGTAGGGGCAAATATTGGGTGTCACGCGATAAGTTATGCCGGATTTAACACGGATTCTAAAATAATAGCTTTTGAACCTCAAGAAAAATTATACAATATTCTTACTAAAAATATACAACATAATACATATAATGACAGAATTATTGCATATAAAAATGGATTAGGTCACTGTAATATGTCATGTAATTTATCTGGATTAGATACCGCCGACAAGGATAATGTACACGGTGGTTATAATAAAGGGGGACTTGGTATAGGAAAAGGTGGAGAAGATATAATGATTACAACATTAGATTCTTACGATTTACCTGGTTTAGATTTTATAAAAATTGATGTAGAAGGCGCAGAAGGTCTAGTTATAAAAGGAGGGGAAAAAACCATAGAAAAATACAAACCAATAATATGTTTTGAACATAATTATCAAAGAATAGACCCTTCTTTAGTTGGATTAGAACATGTTTCTACACCGTTTGAAGAATTGGTAAAATTAGGATATAAAAAATTCGAATATTTGGATTGGGATAATTATCTAGCATTTCCGTTTTAGATAATATTATTAATTAAAGAAGTAAATTTTATTTTAATCAATATGAACGTAAACAGATTGATTAGAATAAAAGATAATAATAAAGAAATAAGCATACCTTATTGGTATATTAAAATATGTTGTCACGATAATTATAATGGTGAAATGAGATTATTAGATAGTATAATATCAAATACCGAAAAGAAATGTCACATTTTTGATGTAGGTGCAACTGGATCAACATTTCCAAACCATGTAAATAATAACGACGTTCATTTATTTGATCCCGAATTTATAGAATCACACGCGGAACACGAATGTACTTTATATAGACACGACGTAAATTACAAAAAAGATTCAGTTCACGTAAATAAATATGCACTTGGTCCAGATGAAAATAACAGTATTAAAAAATATTGCGATGAAAATAACATAACAGAAATAGAATTTTTAAAAATCGATACAGATGGGTATGATATGGAGATTTTAAAAGGGTGTAAAAATATAAATCTCAAATATTTACAATTTGAATACGATATTAATTACATAAAAAACGAATGTAACGTAAATGATATTTTTAACCATTTAAAAGATTGGTATTTTTTTTACATAAAACCAGAAGGATTAATTGAAATTACAAAAAACAACCCATTTAAACACGATTATGTATATTGTAATATTTTTGCATCGAAAGAATACCCGAAAAATATCATAAAATCATTTAAACCCATAATAGAAGACGGTATTATGAAAACAGACGACGTAAATAAAACATTACTAGGTATATTTTGGGAATTAAAAACACCACCACAATTTCCAGAAGAATTAAATACATTAAACGAAATTGATATTAATCATATTATACCATCAATAAGACAATACTACGGAAATATGTCTTTTAATACACTTAAAAAATACTTCATATAATTAAAAATAGAAAAACCATGATAATTGATTGTTTTACTTTTTATAACGAACTTGATATTTTAAAAAAAAGATTAAATTATTTATATAATCACGTAGATCATTTTGTTCTTGTCGAATCTACAGTAACACACAGAGGAGAACCAAAAGAATTATATTACGAAAAAAATAAAGATACATTCAAAGAATGGAACGATAAAATTATACACATCGTCGTAAAAGATAACCCAACAGATAAAGATCCATGGGTAAGAGAAAATTATCAAAGAAATTGTATAACAAGAGGTCTCACGAATTTTAAAGATGATGATTTAGTAATGATATCTGATGTAGATGAAATACCTCACAGAGAAGCTTTGAAACTTCCAGATAATATAAACACGATTACGTTTAACATGATTTCTTTTCAGTATAGTCTTGATTATATACAAGTTCATGAACCATGGTTTGGTACAATTTTAACAACTAAAGAAAATGCGGTAAATGTAACACCACAAAAATTAAGAGAAACAAGATGGCATTTTTCTTATCTAAAAAATACAGGTTGGCACTTTTCATCTTTTGGTGATCATAAATTTGCTTTTAATAAAAATACACATTTTGCTCACTGTTTTGATAAAACAAATAAAGCTTTGACAGAAGATCATTTTAAATATTATATGGAAAATGGTCTACACGTAGATGGTATAACAAAACTTGTTAAAGTCACGGATGACATATTAAAAAGTGTACCAGACCAGTTAAAAAATTAAAATCTCAGTACATATTAATTGTATAAAATATGAGTAGAATATCAAGAGGATTAAATAAACTCGAAGGAAGAAAATTGGAATTAGAAGTATCCATGTTAACTGTTATAACTGTTTGTTTACTCGCAGGTGCATATGTATACATAACATCGACAGGTATCTCTATTATCGACGAGTGTGATAAAATAAAAGAAGACGAATATTGGATAAGAGCAAAAGACTATATGTCACACTCTTTGTCTATTGTTTTAACTGTACCAGCAACACTCCTACTCATGAAATTTTTTGGTGAAGACGCGGGTGCATTCTTTCTCGTATTTGGTATATTAGGTATGGCGACGTCGTATATAGCATATTCTGTCGTAAACAAATGTAAACCAGAAGGTGACCTTGACGATGATTGGAAATTTAAAGATAATACAGCAAAAGTCGGTTTAGGTATATACAGTTTCTTTTTACTCGTAGCATTCTTTCTCTTAAGCAGAAAGCATAAGAGATATTAAAAAAATAATTAAATTAAATTATAATTATATGAACATACATGAATCTATTCATATAATGTTAATACTCTTGGCCCACGTGTTTCGTGGAGCAGGAACATTTACACTCGAAGAAAAAATAAAAATGATCAATTTTGTAGGATATATATTGCATAATACAGATCTACCATTATTACACTCCGGCGACAGCTGCTGCTACCAAACCAGTAAAGCAAATCATAGCAACACGCCCCGTATTAATTAACGCGAACGTTTCGAAATCCTCCTCTGATAACTTACCAACGGCATCTGTCATTGTACCTATGGCTATCAAAGAAGAACCGAGACCCAATAACTTAAGTGGTAAAAATTGAGTTTGTTCGATAACATTTAAACCTGTAAGCGCCCAATTAGCTCCACCGAGAATCGTTCCGTACATTGCAGCACGACCGTTTACCGCCTCTACATATTTCCAATTAATACCCGTATCTTTATTAGCACGCGTTACTGTTCGAATAGGTCGTCTTTTCTTTATCTGAATAGTTTTTGAAACTTGTAATTTATTTAAATTAATAGAATGCATTTAATTCTTTTTCTTTTTTATTCTTTAAGACCCTGTGTAATATATAAAAACCTAAAATTACAGCAGACGCAGAATACGCCGCAGAAAAATTAGAACCTTTTCTATATTGATATACGGTCCACAAAAAACTACCTATTATACCTAATATGGTATATTCAAAACTATAATTACTAAAATCGGTTGTATTACGGATATCATTAAAATTAAACGCCATCTGAGTCATGCCTATAAGAATAGCAGAAAAGGCTATAGCAGAATCAGTATCCATTATATTAGTTAAAGAAATTATTTTATAGTCTATTATAAAATGTCAAGCCCGGATAAAATTATTGCAAACTATGATTCAAAATCTAAACAATCAAAAATTGTCGCACTGGAAATGAAAAAAATTGTTGAAAGGTACAAAGGTAAACGTATCACTAAAGAAAACGTATGTGTTTTAGTATCCACTCTTATGCTTCAAGCAAATAACCTTAAGTCCGTTTCTGGTCCAGATAAAAAAGAACTTGTCATGGATTTAATTTTTTCTATAATTGAACAAATTGACGAGGGTGATACCGATTCAGAATTTGAAACCCTACTAAAAGCAATGGTTCCTGGTATGATAGATAGTTTTGCACTCATGTTAAAAACAAGTGCTGGTTGTAAAAAACTATTTGGATGTTTTGGAAAATAAATATAAAGTTTATAAAAGTATATTTATAAATGACATTCCCTGATTTAGAAACTATGATAAAATATGGTATTTATACTATCAAAGATTTAATAATGTATTCCCATAACAAGTTAGTAAAAAGAAATATAAATATATTAAACGAATGTAATAAATGTTGTTTTGTATACGAAGGAAAAGTATGCAATAATTGTAACGATATTAAAAATAATTCGCTCGTATAAACAAATGTCATATACCACCGTTATTACTTATACGACCAAATTAAATGTTCAGTCAAAAAGCGATCCTATATGTTGCGCCGAAAGACGACTCATAAAAAATTTAAAACATAATTTTTTTAAAAAAGGATATAAAAATCATAAATTTTCGGCGTGGGTTAATAGAAAACATGGTGCTTTAGTGATATCTCGTAAAACCAGTTATGGTGACGGTATATCACTACCGTGTGTTTTATGTCGTAAAATGATAGATAAATATAATTTTAAATGGATAGCCCACGACGGGTGTCAGTGGATAAATTCACAAAAATCAACTTATATCCCAAAATCACAACCTACTAATAAACAAAAACGATTATTAAGATTTGGTCTTAATAACTAATCCTAATACAGTTTCTAAATTATTTTGATTTCTTTTTAATGGTTTTTCGCGTTTCAATCTCAACGTTTCATTATTTCCAGATGATCTGTTTATATCTTGTAATCTTTTCTCGTTCGAAATATTTGCTACTATTGGTATAGTAATTTCAGGTACAGGCTCAGTATTTATTGTATCAACAGGAATTTCTTCATCTTTTACATTATTTTCTCTAAATTGCTCTATAGACATATTACCACCAAAAACTTCTAATTTATTTCGGTGAGGTGCCTTTTTTATAGTTCCAATTTTACCAAAAAGTTTCTTACGCATCATGACTATATTTCCACATATAAGACCCCCTCTATTACATCCATATTTATCAATAGTATACGTTTTCATGCAACTCCAAGAACAAAAATATCCTGCCGTGTAAAATTTATTACGACGTTCATCGTGTTTATAAGGCATATTCAAAGGAGTACCTTCGAATGGATGGCAACACCACCAACACCACATTCATATAACCTTAAATTAGGTTTTTTCTTTAAGTTTTATTAGGTTAAAGACATAGTCTTTCTTTATATTAATGATTTTAAGTATAGACGTAGGTATACGTAACTTAGCCATGTGTATGCTAGACGAAACATCTAATCTTATCGTACATTGGGATGTATCTGGTGTCCCTCCTGAACATAAAGACGGGTTATTTATATCTATGAAAAATCATTTAGATGAACGACAATGGGTTTTAACATCAGATACAATACTCATTGAAAAACAACCCGATAAAAATAGAAAAATGAAAATGGTAGAACATTTTCTTCACGCGTATTTTGTTATTATGAACCCCAAAGCCGAAACCATAATTTATGACGCACGCTTTAAAATACCCGATTTCGCGGGTCCGGGTAAAATCATGTACAATAAAAGAAAAAAAGCATCAATAGAAAGATGTCAAGAATTTATGTGGAATAACCCAGTTAATGCACACTGGATACCTGTATTTAATTCATCAAAAAAGAAAGATGATTTAGCTGATACTGTTATGCAAGCTATTAGCTTTACGAAACGTATTGAACCGATACAAAGTGTATCAAAAAAGAATAAGAAACTTGTACCAAGAAAACCAAACGAAAACCAAAAAAGAACCAAATATTCAAAATCAAACCTCGCATACATTTATAAAAACAAACCAGAAATCGAAGTTCTCGAGAATAACAAAAGATTCATGAAGGATCTCAAAAGATATTATAAAAGTATAAGTGATTTAATTAAAGAAATGAATTAATAAATGTATAATGGAGAAAAACGTACTCGATTATGGTTTTGTTAAACTTGTTGATCATATGCCTCAAAAAAATCTTGACGCGGCTATAGTTCAAGCCGCACGCGTATCTTATGGAGAAGGAACAAAAACTGCCAGAGGTGATGCAGGTCTTATTCGATATTTAATGCGTCATTGGCATAATACACCGTTCGAAATGGTCGAATTCAAGTTTCATATTAAAATGCCTATATACATAGCACGTCAACATATGCGTCATAGAATGGCAAGTATTAACGAATATTCGGCACGATATTCTATAGTCCCAGAACAATATTATAAACCCGATATTTTACGCGGTCAGTCAAAGATAAACCACCAAGGTTCAAAAGGTGAAATTGATATTAATAACGAAAGATCACAATCATTAGATAATCACTTTGATAATTCATTTGAAATATATAATTGTTTACTCGACGATGGAGTATGTAGAGAACAAGCACGAGGTACACTTACTCAATCTACGTATACAGAATTCTACTGGAAAATAGATCTACACAATCTCATGCATTACCTCCGTCTCAGAATGGAACTTGGTGCACAAAAAGAAATAAGAGAATATGCCGAAGCCATTTATGAACTCATCAAACCACTCGTACCTGTAACAATGAAAGCGTTCATGGATTTTAGAATGAATTCAATTCAATTGTCTGGACCCGAAATAGAAGCTATCGCCAACGGAACTCCAATAGATTCAGTTGGTGAAAGAAGAGAATTTCAGGAAAAATTAATACTACTCGGATTAAAAATATCCGATAATAGTAAGTAGATTAACAATGTTTTCACTTTCCACAGCCGCGACAAGTTTTGCGTCAACGCAAAAGAAATTTAAGAAGTTTGGGAAAAAACTTCGTAAACAGAGACAGGAGCAAATTGATAACGTAAAAGATAAATTAAAGGAAATTTCCCAAGATGAGATTGAACGTACCAAAAATTTATTTGAAAAACATAAAGAATTCTTTTCCGAACAAAAACAATGTAAAAACGCACCATCTACAGAAACTACAGCTATCGATTTTTACGAAAAGCCCTAAACGCTAAATCAAGGCTTAATAACGATAAAAATATGGATACTTCTTTGTATTGTTCTAACAAGTTACCTGCAAATACAGCCGATAAAACACTGTATTGCACGTACCTCATTTCCCTTCGAGTTTTATCTATAGTTCGTTTCATGGACGCACGAGACTGTTCCATACCTAAAACCGCTGTGCTTATATTCTTTACACGAGTAGGCATTTCCATGGATGTTGAAAACATACCGCCTATATCTATAACATCAGAAACCTGATCTCTGAGTATAGGTTCGAGGTACTCTATGTATGTAAAATTCGGATCGAGTTTTACACACGTCCCTTCTATAGTCGAAAATGTCTTTGCGAGATACACGAAAGATGTTGGTATAATAAAAGGCTTTTCTTGTGCCAATTTCAATAAAGTATCGTCACTCAATATTTCATCTTTAAGATTTTTACCATCGAGTGTTTCTAAATAATTGAGCGTCGTTTTGAAAAAAAGTTCAATATCAGTCGTATCTTTGGTCGTCGGTAAAATAACTTTCAAACGTATGAGTACATCAACTATACCTTTCGTATCCTTATTTATTATGTGTAAAAACATTTCTTTGAATCCTTCTTTCATTTCATCGCATATATCAATAACAAGTCCGAAATCGTAAAAAACAAGTTTCCCGTCACCGGAAAACCCCAAATTACCCGGGTGAGGATCGGCATGGAAAAACCCCTTATCCATTGTCTGAATAACATACGAATTAAGAAGAGCTTCACACACTTTCTTCTTATTTACACGGGAATCGCTTATACTTTCAAGTTTTTCCGAAGGAACGTATTCCATGACAATCATGTTTTGACTAGATATATCGGTATATATTTTAGGTACTTTCATCCATTTTACCTTTTTCATTCGTTTTCTAAACTTTTTTGCGTTCTCTATTTCCTTTTCGTAATCCGATTCCGCTAATAAAAAATCAATGGATTCATCGAGAACGTACCCCGTATTTGCACCTGTATCAATACCAATTTTTTCAAGAAACTCAACAATCTGTTTTATATTATCTGTATCATTCTTCATTATATTGTATATGTTCGGTCGTTTAAGTTTAACTATAACCTCTTCACCCGTCGATAATTTTGCCCTGTGTACCTGTCCTATACTTGCCGATTTAAACGGTTCGTAATCAAAAAACGTAAATACATTATTGTTTAAATGATTTCTAACCATTAATCGAACAACGTCTTTAGCGATTGGAGGTACGTTATCCTGTAAAGATTCAAGTTGTTGTGTAAACTCCAACGGATACAAATCAACTCGCGACGAGGCTATTTGACCTATCTTAACAAAAGTAGGTCCAAGTTCGATAATCTGATCCCTCGTCCACTTACCGAACTTTACCTGATCCTGTTGAAACTGTTTCCGTAATAAATACTCACCAGCAAACTTCCACGTCCTAGACTTTTGCTTGGATGGTATTTTTATGGGCATTTTCGTTGATAAACATAGTGCCATCTTAGTATTACTTATATAATAATATTTCGTAAATGTAACATGTGGAAAGTATTTATAATTCTATATTTTTCATATCTTATACTTGGACCACACTGGGAATCTAGACTTATCGAAAAGAAACCATTAAAATATGTAAATTCGATAGGGGAATTATTCAGGAGATCGATATTCATTTCATACATATCACTTTTATATACAGCTTGGTTCTTGTATAAACCATCGTTTAGTAGTACAATAAATGCACTCATAATATCATTATGTGCAACATACGGATTCTACAATAAATACGGCCCAGAAAAACCGTTTCCTATGCACATACTACTTAATATATTTATTGCATTCAAGGGACTAAAATACATCGATACACAATCAATTATTACCGTTATTCTCGTTATTTTTTATAGTTTAACACAAAACATATTATACCTCCCATCCCAAAACAAACTTATAGGTTTAAATATATAATACATAAAATGACATTCCCTGTAGAAGCAATCGTGTACGAACCCATGTACGAATATAACGAAAAAAAATATATAAGAATTACCGTAACCGATAAAATACGTGACTATATACTCGCACTACACGTAAACAAATCCAATGTCATATTTTTCCCAGATACACTTGATGATCCACTCGAAGGTAATGTTTTAAAAGTAAAGGTACCATTCAGATACCGACGCGTTATGTGTAACGTAGACGGAGATAAACCAGTACAATCACTTGTAAAAGGTGATGTTATACAAGCAGAAATTCAATTTAATGGCGTATGGAATGCCCACGAACATAGTGGATACTCATGGGTATTGAAGTATATAAAGTTTAAAAATTAATAATAATAAATGAGTCTTACACGTTCTGGGTATATAACCAACGAAACACAAGAAATAAAAAAGGAACTCACGGTTCGTGCCGTAGTAAATACAGAATTCGGATTTCCACCACCACCTTTTAAGGTATTTAGAAAGGCGAAATCAGGTCTATGTGTACCCCGTTTTTACGGTCAAGATAAATTTGGACCACCAAAAAAAGATCGTCGACCAGAACCAGTTAAAATATCAACTAAGTTTAATGGAAAACTACGTGACGAAACACATCAAAACGATGCTATGGCGGCGGCACTTAAAGCAGGACATGGTATCCTCTCACTTCCTTGCGGTTTTGGCAAAACAACCGTTGCTTTGGCGATAGCATGTAAATTAGGTTATAGAACAATGATTGTTGTCCATAAAGAATTTTTAGCAAATCAATGGAAAGAACGAATCCAACAATTTTGCCCCGGTGCATCTATAGGAATAGTCCAACAAAATAAAAAAGAAACAGAGTGTGATTTTATAATCGCAATGCTTCAATCATTATCTTTAAAAGAATACTCATTTAACGATTTCGATACAATCGGGACACTCATTGTTGATGAAGCACACCATATATGTGCCAAAGTATTTTCACAATCCCTTTTTAAACTATGTCCAAAACATATATTCGGATTATCAGCAACACCAACTCGTAAAGACGGTCTTACGAAAGTTCTTCATTGGTTTATGGGACCAACGTTTTTTGTCATAGAACGTGAAAATCAGGATCAGGTTGAAGTTTTCCCAATCGAATTTACGTGTCACAGATTCAGTGACCCACCACCTTGTACTCGTCAGGGTAAATTATCACTCGCGACCATGATTACAGAACTCACAGAAAACAGAGAAAGAAATACTGTAATAACAAAACTCATAAAAGATTTATCTAAAACAACGAGGCAAATTCTTGTTTTAACAGACAGAAGACACCACTGTGAAGTTTTACACCAGTGTTTTAAAACAACATCTGGTTTATACATGGGTGGTATGAAAGAAGAAGATTTAAACCAGTCGAGTAAAAAGAAAATCATATTCGCAACTTTTAGTCAAGCACACGAAGGTCTCGACATACCAACTCTCGATACAGTTATTTTAACAACACCCAAATCGGATATAGTCCAATCGATCGGAAGAATAATGAGAGAGACACACGGTAAAAAGAATAATCCACATATTTATGATATTTTTGATCAATGGTCTATATGCCACGCCATGTATACCAAACGATTAAAAGTATATAGACAAGGTGGTTTTAAAATACCAAACACACGAAACAATAACACAGAAAACAGTGATAAAAAATTCATAAGCGGAAAATGTTTATTTTTATAATGTCATAATTTCATAAATGTCTGGTGCACTCGTACAACTCGCAGCAAAAGGTTCACAAGACATTTATTTGACTTCCAACGAAAATGGTATGTCTCTTTTTAATATAAAATATAGTAGACATACAAATTTTGCACAAGTTTCTAAATTTATAAAAGACGTCGATACTACAAACTGTTCCATAAATTTACCTAAAAACGGTGATATAGTTAATGCAATATGGTTCGAAGGTAAAGATCTTTTAAACACGTTTGAAGGTGCAATATTTGATTTATATATAGGTGGACAAATCATAGATTCACAACCTTTTGATTTTGTAAACGACGTATGGAAAAATTACCTCGTCGATACAGAATCAAAAAAATACACATCGTGTTCCACTTTTATAGCTTTACCTTTATTTTTCTGTGCAAAAAAACTTTTCTTTCCTCTCGTATCTTTACACTACCATCAAATAGAAATACGAATATCGTTTAAAAAACAGAGTATAAACACTTTTAAAACTTACGCGAATTATATATACGTAGACGCACAAGAAAGAAAACGGTTTGCATCACAAAAAATGGATTTTCTAATAACACAAACACAAAGAATAGAACAACCCATAAATAAAGGATTTGTTGATTTAGATTTATCTAAATTTAACCATCCCATAAAATCATTATTTTTTGGACCCGATATATCTTTCGATACCGGAGACATCCAAATGAATGGTGTAACTACCATAGAAAACATGAGCCCACAATTTTTTCATACCATCCAAAATTATACAAAATCTTCACTCGGTATATCAGATTTTAACACGTTTAATAATAAACCCGATAATACAAACTATTACGCGTATCATTTTTGTTTAGACGCATCAAAATATGAACCATCGGGAACGTGTAATTTTAGTAAAATAAACAAATGTAATATTATTTTACGAAACGTACAGACAAAAAACGAACGATGTGTTGTTTACGCAGTAAACTATAACGTTCTCAGAATTGAAAATGGTATGGCTGGCATTTTATTTGGTAAATAAAAAATATTATTCTAAGAGTTGTTTCTTTATATGTCTGTAGTACACGATTTATATGCAAAAAATATATAAAAACTCAATACAGAAATTAAAAGTGTCAATAATATACGCTTATATTGTGGAAATAAAGCAAGACCCAAAATAAGTACACATAAAATATAAATGTATACGAATTGTGTGTATTCAAATAAACCTCTCCAGTATCTATCTATACCGAGAGTTCCCGGGAAAGATAGAAATATCGCATCACTCGTTTTGATTTTTTCAATTGGATTAAAGTTTTTGAAAATCTTTTCATCTTTATCAACTTTTACAAAATTGTATTTTCTACATAACCCATTTAAATTGGCTTGGTCGTCCTCACATAACAAATTAGCTTCCGACTGAAGAATTTGACGAAGTTCTTTTGTGTATCCCATATACATACCAGCGTTTGCGATTGAATCATCACATACACCAAATATAAGTGATTGAAAAAACCATGGTGGATTTTTTGAAAATAGAACACGACAGTTATATTCTTTGAATATTTTTACTACATCAGTTATGGGTTTGTTAATCTTGGAATCAAATCCATCCAAAAATACGATGATGTCTTCATCATTCTTTGTTTTCATGTATTCTAAAAGACCTTTAGATTTGTCTGAATAACCATTCCACTTAGTACCCCAACCTAAAACTTTGACTGGTACCTCAAACTTATTATTTACAAGTTCTTCGAACATCCCTTGGGATTTATTGGCATATGTAACAACCTCAAAAGTCATTTATTTTATATAAATATTATATTTTAATCTGTTGTACAGCTTTTATCGGCGTAAAACACGTAAAAGGTAGTAAAAAGTAACAACGAACCCAATAAATAATTTTGTTTTTTGGGAAAGAGTGCGAGTAAAGCGATATTTATAAACAAAATGTAAATGTAAAAAAATTGCATATATTCTATGGGGTGTCTCGACATTCTTTCTAAAGTAATACTTCCTGGATAAGAAATAAATATCGCATTTACACTTTCTTTTTTATCGAATGGACTAAAATTCTTAAAAATTAGTTCTTTATCGTCGATTTTTATAAAATCGTATTTTTTACATAAGGCATTCAAATTATATTGGTCATCTTGACACTTTGGTTTTAAACTTTCTTTTAATAAAACTGTAAGGTGTTTAACATAACCCATATACATACCACCACTTCCTATATTTTTGTCATCACATTTAGGAAATCTAAATCCTATATCAAGCATATCAGGGTGTTTTGAAAAAAGTACTTTACACTTGTAACTTTCAAAAAGACTCTTAACGTTTGAAATATCTTTATTTATTTTTGTATCAAACCCATCTACAAAAACAATTATATCGTCGTCTTTTTTTGTTTTCATGTATTCCAAAAGACCTTTGGATTTATCCAAGTACCCATTCCATTTCTTACCCATACCAAGAACTTTTACTTTAACACCGTGTTCGTTATTTACAAGTTCTTCGAACATACCCGACGATTTATTCGCATAAGTTACTACTTCTAACGACATTATTACTATTAATTTAGAAATAAATAATCATATGTAATTATAATAATGCCTTCGTGTTCAACAAGTCGTTCTGTACAGAAATATAAAAGTTCCAGTAGCTTAACTCTTCAGGATGTTACAGATAATGGATCAAAAACATCGAATAAAATTGAACTCGAAAATGCAACAAGAACGATAGAATCTAGTAGTAATATATTTGTTTCATCTGGGCATTTCTTTATAGGTGATGGTGGCCTCTTATCAAATGTATCAGTGGGCGGAAGCGCTGTAGGAACCCTCCAAACAGTAACAGATAACGGCAAAAGTTCAACACACAAAATTATATTATCAAACACTGCAACATCTTTACTAACAACTGGTAATATCGTTGCGGGAACAAACGTATACGCTAGCGAATTTTATGGTGATGGTACAACTCTCACGGGTGTTGCATTAAGTACGGATTTAGTGAGTAACGCAGGGAGAATTAGTACTTTGGAAACTGATTTGACGAGCAATGCATCCCGTATTGGTACTTTAGAAACCAATTTGACGAGTAACGCGGGGAGAATTAGTACTTTGGAAACTGATTTGACGAGCAATGCATCCCGTGTTGGTACTTTAGAAACCAATTTGACGAGTAACGTGGCGAGAATTAGTACTTTAGAAGGAGAAACACAACCAGTCGATAGAGGAGGTACGGGTCTTGGTGGTTGTAGTACTGGTGATATCATATACGGATCAGCGACCGATACTATGAGTATTTTAAGTAATTCAGCAGCAACGGCTGGTCAGTTTCTTAGATTAAACGCAAATAAAACAGCACCAGAATGGGCTACTGTAACAGGTGGTACAGGTCAGAGTGTTTGGACGACGTCAGTTAATGATATATATTGGAACGGAAGTGGTAACGTAGGTATTTCAAATACCAACCCCCAACACAATTTATCTGTATCTGGAAATACGCATTCAACTTATTTTCACGGTGATGGATCAAATGTAACTAATATTACTCTTACCACTGAGTCAACAAGAAATATAGAAATTGCTCAGATCAGAGCATTAGCACCAACTTGGCAAAGAAATTAGATAAATTATACTAATTATAATATATATAAATTATAATATAATGGGTTCTGGTACTGCGGATAGTGATAATACAAATAATACAAGCTCTATCGATCCCCAGTATTTAACAGATGTTAACCAACATCATTGTTTAAGATATTGGATACCCACTTCATCCAAATTATCGCGAGGTAAAAAAGATATAATTCAGAGAATGTTTGTGGGTGAACCACTAAAGAATATGTGTAACGTCTTTGTTTATGACCAAACCACCGAATCTTGGTTCCATGAACACACGATTTTAGGTGATCCAAATCGTAATGGTCCCGTGTTATACCCATCGTTAAATTTGACGAGTACTAGTTCTACAGTTAATGGTATAATTTATAATACAACTGCATCTATTAACAATTCCGATTCTTACCATGCTTTTGGTACGAGTCATACGATGGGTGCTACTGGTATGTGGACTACTGAAGATCTGTCTGGGAATACAAATGATTATCCACGATATCAGCCCAGTGGTTGGGGTGGTGGTACATGGGTTTCTGGTACGTACGTTGGTACTACATCCCTAGGGGGTTATAATGGTAATTGGGTAAAAATGCAAGTATCAACTCCAATTCAACCTACCGTACTTAAAATTTTTGCCGATGGTCATGAATTTGTAATGCCCGAAACATGGACTGTATTAGGAAGTAATAACGATATTAACTGGACGAATTTAGGAAATTTTTCAATTCCACAATTTTGGCACCATGGTCAAGATTTTATAGATAATCTTACAATAAATACCACGTATTCTTATTTTGCAATTGTATTTACAAAAAGAAACGATGTTTCACCCTCATATTGGCATCCGAATATGGAAGAACATATAGAAATACCTAAAATGTTTTTCTATACCGGGGATCCAAGTGAAGATTTTGGTAGATCACTCGACGGAACGGATAACGCAGATATGGTAGCTGTTGGTGCACCCGGGACATGGTTTGGGAATGTATCAAATATTGATGGTTATGCGAGAGTATTCACTAAAAATAGTTCTGGTAATGGATGGACACAGAGAGGTTCCGAAGTATCGCAACAAGGGGGGTTTGGACACTCCGTCGCCTTATCCCAATACGACGGTAACATATTAGTTGTTGGTGCACCTTTCTATAACACACTAGTACCAAATGCGGGTGGTAATACCGATTTTCATAGTATGACCGTATCCGAGGGTAAAGTTTATATATACAAATGGAATGAGAAAAACCCGGGTGACTATGTATTAGAACAAACATTAAATTCACCTTCGGGAACTTTATCAACTGCCACACCCGCAACATGGCAAAATTTCTATTTCGGGTACTCCTTAGGTATAACAGATATAGGCGATAAAATAATCGTAGGCGAACCATCGATAAGAAATATATGGACTTCCAATGATCAATTACACGGAGGTCCAAATGGCTCATGGACAACTAATTCATTTCCTTATACTGGTAATGCACACGTTTATGAAAATACTAGTCTTTTATATGGTGGTACAAACTGGACGCCTAGTATATCAATAACAAGTATTGTTGGTACAACTGGTATAGGTTCATCAGATACGCACCCATCAAGGGTTAGATGGCTAGATGCACTTGGTACATCTGTAGATATAAATAGGGCGGGTACGCGTATATTAGCGGGTGCACCTGGAAATTACGGTACATCAAGTTCGGCTTATCACCAGTTTATGGGAAGAGTATACACACTCAATTGGAATGATCAAAATAATGCATGGGAAGAGATGGGACAAGAATCTAAACATATAAGTCCAGACCGAAATAACATGTTGTTTGGGTGGTCTACACGTTTTGACGGTAGTGGTAATCGTATAATTTCTGGTGCACCTGGTTACATGGGACATATACAATATAATAAAGGCAACGTTGTCATAAATACATGGAATGGTGAGCATTGGGTAGTTTTTCCAAATGATACGGTTGAAATAAATGGTTGGAATACAACTGGTACTTACTGGACAGATTACAACCATCGTTTAGGTGAATCCATATCTGTTGATGGTGAAGGCGAATGGGTATCTATAGGAAAATGCGAACACCATTTCAGTCACAATCCACCTAGTGGTGGACTTAGACCAAATGCGTTTAATGTAGATAATATAACATACATAGGGGGTGCATCTACAACAGTAGCTGGTTCAAATAGCGATGTTAATACAGGTATGTCAAATATTTGGACATACTATATCGTACAGTCTATGATTGTTAAAGGTAACGTATCGGTAGGAGGGATTGTTCAGGGAACTGGTGTGTGTATAGGTACGAACGATGATTCGAGTACGAGTAATAAAAGTATATTCTTTGGTGGTACAAAATCAGATAATTCGTATCAACTTACGGTTATAGAAAACCGCGTTTATGAAACCGAGGAAAAAGCCGAATTATTACTGTTTAAAGGTAACGATAACGCGGATGCAACTGGTGGTGGTACATACGGTCCAGATAGAATACGGTTAAAAGCTGGTCAAATATCGTTTGATTTAAATACAGGGACCGATAGAACGAGTGAAGATATACGTTGTGTCATGCACAGAAACGCCGGTGGTGCTGGTGTGGTAGGTATAAATGTCTCTTCACCAACCGAATGTTTACAAGTAGATGGAAAAATTAAGTGTTCTCAGGGGTTTGTAGGTCGTGGTAAAGAAATAACAGGTTTGGATTTTGATTATATAAATAACAATAATGTTGTTAAATTTGGGTTACCTGGATTAACACAATCATCTACATCATGGGGTACTTTACAACCAAGTTCTGCAACAGCGTATCCTACAGTTACATTAACGAGTAATACTTCATCTGGATATACGGTAACCGCATCGAGGGATGTAACAAATGCATACACAGTGTTTGGGTCTGGTAGATGGCATATAGGGGATTCTTCAGTTTATTCTAACGGGGCAAATCGTGGGGGGTATCTAGGTTCAACAGAAAGAATTGCCGGGTATAAAGGCGAATGGATAGAACTTCAAATGCCAAATAAAATTTACCTCACTAGGTTAGATGTAAGCGCTGATTATTTCTACACACCAAGAATAACACACGTATTCGGTAGTAATGATGGTATAGAATACGATCTTATACATTATAGTGGTGATTTAGGTTATCTTTGGACCACTAATAATGGTAATAAAACAATATTCACTAGAACACCAGATTACATTAACGAAGATCCATACAATAGAATTTTAATTATTGTGAATATGATTTCTGGAGGAAATCAAATGTATTGGGATCAAGTTGATATTTATGGTACAATTGGTACGTTTAATTCAAAAATAAAACTTGATAATTCGGGTAAAATTGGTATAGTAAATGCAAATCCATTTTATCAATTAGACGTTACGGGTGATATTAACTTAACGGGTGATTTAAGAATTAACGGGGTCGCACAAACGTTTGGTGGTGGGGGTGGAGGTGGAGGTTCGAGTATTTGGGGATTAAATACTCCACACGCATTTTATACAGCAGGTAACGTTGGTATTGGTACAAATTCACCGGGTGCACCTTTAGAGGTAATATCAAGTGGTGGAAGTAACCCAGAGAATAATGGTATCTTAGTGTACAATAGTACTAATTCGTCGGGCGAGGATTCTATACTCGCACTTCGAGTAGGTGGTAGTAACGCTGGAGATGCTTATGTATCCTTTGATGTTAAAAATGAAGCGGGTTGGGCATTTGGTATGGATAATAGTGATTCTAACAAAATGAAATTAAGTACTAGTTGGAGTTCACTATCGACTAATACAAAAATGACGATCGATACGAGTGGTAAAGTTGGTATTGGGACAACGACTCCCACATCTCTATTACACGTTGATGGTGATATGAACTTAACGGGTCCTTTTAAAATATCTGGTTCCACGGGAACGTATGGACAAGTACTTACATCAACTGGTGGGAGTCAAATGGTATGGGCTGTGCCCGGTAGTGAATGGGGAAGTAATGCACAGACATTTCCAACAGGTCCAATGACAAGTAATTTTTCGGGACAGAATGTAGTAGCTGCGAGTAGTATCAATAGTAGTTCAGAGGATCCGTGGTACGCATTTAATCATACAATAAGTAACGAAGGTTGGTTATGTGGTTCTGGTAAATATAGCTTTGGTGTTTATAACTCTACTACGTCTACACAATATGGCAGCAATTCAATTGAATATGGTGAATGGATACAATTTCAATTTCCAACGGGTATAGCTATAGATGAAATAAAAATAGCTCCACGAACAGGTCATCTGGATAAATGTGTAGGCGAGGGTAGACTTTTGGGAAGTAACAGTGGTGCGGCATTTGTAAATATAGCTTTCTTTACTGGAAAAACGTACACGACCGGAAATTATACTTCTATTAAGTTCACTGCAGCACCGTCTTATAATATTTTTAGGTTAGTTGTGACTAAATTATCAGATACATTAAGTACCAGTAATCAATTAAGTATAGGTGAAATCCAGTTTAAAGAAATCGGTGATACTTATAAGGCTGCTGGTAAAGTTGGTATTGGGACAACGGCTCCATCGTATACATTAGATGTCGATGGTGATATTAACATGTCTACTGGTAGTAGTTTCAGGATTAATGGTGTCGCACAAACGTTTGGAGGTAGTGGAAGTGGATTTACCGGAGACATAGCAGATTATATCACACACACCGGTGATACAGATACAAAATTTGGATTCCCAGACGTTGATAAATTTATCGTTAATACGGCAGGTTCAGAAAGATTAACAATATTAAATAACGGTAATATCGGTATTAACCAAACAAACCCTCAATACAATTTAGACGTCGATGGTGATATTAACATGTCTACTGGTAGTAGTTTTAGGATTAACGGGGTTGCACAAACGTTTGGGGGTGGCGGAGGATCATCTCCGTGGACCACAGGTTCTAGTTCGGGAACATATCCACCGAATGCGATGGTTTCAAACGGTTCGGGTGGATATGGTTCGACTGCAAGTTCATCTACTTACACACCCACTTTTGACACTTTTAAAGCGTTTAATCATACAATAGGTAATGAAGGTTGGCACGGTAGCGGGGGTGAATATTATTATGTGGACGGCTCGTATGTCGGTAATTATTCAACACAATACAATACAAACCAAACAGAATATGGTGAATGGATACAATTAGAATTTCCATCGAATACAAGTATAAACGAAATAGAAATAGCCCCGAGATCAGGTGCTTCTAATTATTTGAATAGGTGCCCCGGTGATGGTAGAATTTTAGGAAGTACCAATAGTTCGACATGGACAAGTATAGCTACATTTTCCGGTAAAACGTACACTGCTGGAAATTATACAAGTATTACGTTCGCTCCATCTTCGCCTTATAAGTTTTTTAGAGTAGTTATTACGAAATTATCAGGTATACAAGAGAATGTGGTAAATATTAGTGAATTACGATTTAAAGGAGGTAGTTCCATATATTACCCAAGTTCGGGAACAGGTAGTGTTGGTATTGGTACAACGTCTCCATCGTATGCATTAGATGTCAATGGTGATATTAACATGTCTACTGGTAGTAGTTTCAGGATTAATGGTGTCGCACAAACGTTTGGAGGTGGAGGTGGTGGTTCGAGTGCTTGGACGACGTCAGGTAATGATTTATATTGGAACGGGAGTGGTGGTGTTTCTATAGGAACAACGAGTGTTTTCAACCAAGCTAAATTCTATATTAATGGATATGTGTCTCGTTGGCTATCATATGGTTGGCACAATGCTTCGGGTGGTGGAGGTCAGGCATCTGGAACAAACGAATATTCCATATACACATCTGATAGAATTGCTGCTACAGAATTCAATGCGTTTTCAGATATTCGTATAAAAAAGAACGTGGTCGATATAAACGATAGTTCTGCACTCGATAAAATACGTCTTATTGAACCAAAAATATACAATTATATCGACGATAAACGAAAAGGAACGAGTAATGTTTACGGTTTTATAGCACAACAAGTATCTAACGTTTTACCGTACGCGGTTACGGTAGGTGAAGGTGATATACCAAACATACTCACGAACTCAAACGTTGTTATTAATGAAAATAACAATACAGTTGAACTTCGTTTAGATATACCCGTTGAAGGTTTAAGTTTATCGAATACATCTAATATTAATATTATTACAGATAAAGATGAGTTCGTAACGTGTCCCGTCATTTCATCTTCTGGTAGTAATGTTATAACCATAGCGAATACGAATAATTACTTTAGTAACGTTACTGGGGCGTATATACACGGAGAACGTATCAAAGATTTCCACCATTTAAATAAAGACGCTATATGGGCGGTTTCAACTGCGGCTTTACAAGAAGTAGATAGACAATTACAAGCCGAAAAGACGAAGGTCGCGACGTTAGAAACACAAGTCGCCGATCTATTAGCACGTGTAACGGCATTAGAAAACACGTAATCAATTTATTAAAAATCAAATTCACATTTACCATTCTGGAATAATCAGGATGGTAAATGTCGTTATTCTTTTATTTTTTAGGAAGGGCATCCATTATAGCTAAAGTAATAACACCCGCAATAAAAAACATCACGACGTAATTACACTCTGTATTTTCTATTACACGAACAGGTACAATTTTATCCTTTTGAACTATTTCACGTTCTGGAGAAATATCCGCCTGACGAACAGGTTTTTTAACCTCAATAGGATCATCGTCATCTATGAAAGAGTAACCTATCATTTATACTAAAGGTTTATAAATTTATTTCAACCTTTTTTGATTTTCGACCTCGTTTTCCCTTCGTCGAATTTGGTACTTTTACCTCTTTAACATCATCGCCATCTTCTTTATTATCGTCGACGTCCCCAGGTATAGATGCTATATCCGATATATCGTCGTCTGGATCATCTGTTACTGGGTTTTGTATTGGATCTATTCTCGTTGTATTCATTGGTGGTGTTGGTGGCATCATTATGTTACCCATCAAACTCGATATGTCTATACCAGGACCCTGCATTTCATGTCTACCATCTGATTGTTGAGATATATCATTTTGTACTTGTTGTGATTTAGGAACTGTGTTCTGTACAGCGTTCATCATATTCTTTACCAAATCTGGATTTTGTTTTATGACATCGTTCATATTTGGCATGACTGATTTAAACATACTATTTGTCAAATGAAACATCATAGCACTACCACCAAGCATCATAATAAGCTTAACTTCTGGTGCGACCGTCATTTTAGTTCTATATTTCACGTACAATTCCTCAAAAACTTCATCATAATCGTCTACATTTTCCATTACATTTTCAGACCATCCATCGAGTTGTATTTCAAATGGGTTATACTTTTTATTCAAGAACTCAAGACCAGTTGTACAGGCAATGAGCATGCGTCTGGAAAACTTAATAGATTTATCCACATCTATACTATACGTTATTCTCTTCAACTCTGTTCTTAACTCGTCTATTGGTGAATACGCATTTAATCTTTTATTTACAGTGAACCCTTTTTTTTCTAATCTATCGAGTTTATTTACTAAATCGGCTTTTTCTTCATCTATATTTTTGTATCCTGGTGAAGGTTTTTCTTCTTCTTCAGCTGTATATTCATATTGAGGTTCCTCTGTATACCCTTCGTCGTTATCATTTTCACCATAATCAACTGGATCTTCTATAGGTGGTCTACTTGGTGGATTTTGTTTATTTGGGTTTGCAAAAGAATCTATATCCTCTTGGAATTGTTGTGTGGGTGGGGGTGTAAATTGTGTGGGGAGTGGTCTTTTCACAGGCTGATGTTTTGGAACACTTATTTCAATTTCATCCATCAAGGCCTGTTCGCGATCATCTAATTTCATAACATTTGTATTACCTCTATCAAGAATAATCTCACCGTCCATTTAATCTTTATATTGAAACTATTCACAATTCTTTAACGCACTTTATAAATAAAATATTGTATCATTACAAATAAACATGAAATTGAATCGCACTGATAAACAAACATTATTTGCTATTTTAGTAGTGATCGTCCTAATTACCGTTCTCGGAAGTTTGAGACAAAGTAATTACCAGCCCAGAGAAATTTCCATCGCAACAAAAAACGAAGAATCTCTTTTTAATATACAGGCATCCGAAAAATGTTTAGGAAGTTATTACTCAAATAGTGTCGGTGGTATTTGCGATGGTCAGAAATTAGTAAAGGATCAAGCTGATGCTGAAATAACGGATGGAATTGGTGGTACTTTAATCTAAGCTAATACTAAATGGCTTCTCTCACAGCACCACAATTTTTACCTGACACGGAACACGAATATCATACTGTAGTTGTTGATAATCAACAACAACCGAATAGCTCTAAAGGTAATTTTACTGTTTTTCTCCCAGTAGTTTTGGAAAATATTGTACAGGCAAAATTAGTCGCTGGTAATTTTTCTGGTATAAATGGTTCGTCTCCTATTATTAACTTAAATATAGAACAATTAAACGCTCCGTTTTCTCAGTACGCAAAAAATACACTCTCGTCAACTAACCAAATTAAATTACAAAATCTTTTTGGTTCTCTCATAACAGATAGTGGTACTAATTTTATTTTTAAAGACAATTATCCAATTGTTCAACAATATGATAACCCAATACGTAAACTCGACAGGTTATCTATTCAAATGTTAGATCCATCTGGAGCAGAACAGGGTATATCTAATGTTTATCTTGTATTTAAATTCGTTTGCAAAAAAAGAAATTTACCCCTTCATTAATTCTCAGGGCGTTAACTAATGTATATTTTTAACCTTTTCTTATTATAAATGTCTTCTGGTATTGTTCAACTTGTTTCTGTAGGTGCTCAAGACGAGCACATAATGGGCGAACCAGAAATATCTTTTTTTAATTCAACATTTAAAAGACACTCTAATTTTTCACAGTCCGTCGAAAAGCAAACGATACAGGGAGCTGTGAAAAGTAATGCTATGTCATCTATCCGTTTCGATAGAAACGGTGATTTATTAGGATACACGTATCTTACAATACACAATGGACAAAAAGCACTAGACGTTTTGAGATGGACAGATCTCATAGATAAAGTCGAATTATACATAGGTGGTCATCTCATAGACTCACAAGAATCCGTTTTTACAGAAAAAATAGCAATAGATACTTTCGCGCAGAACATATCTAAAAGTTGTATGGGTACACACCCAGGTATAAGCGGTAATTCGTATTTTTATCCACTCAGATTCTTTTTTTGTGAAGGTCCACAGTGTTCTTTACCACTCGTCGCGCTCAATTATCACGAAGTTGAAATTCGTATTCATTGGGGACAATCTGCGCATAATTATGAGTGGGAAGCCCACTCAAACTATTATTTCCTCGATAACGAAGAACGTGGTAATATAGTTTCAAGAAACCATAATATTCTCATCACACAAGTTCAAAAAAATATAGCATCCGGTGAAAAAATACAAGAACTTACATTTAATCACCCAGTTAAATATATCGCATCCTCGGATACAACAACTGAAGGTGCACTCACATCCCCAAGTAACAAAATTAAAATTAATATAAACGGTATCGATTTAACAGAATATAGATGGGGTAGACCACATTATATGGAAGTTTCTAACTATTATCATACAAACTTTGTTACATCCCCCGACTTTTTCTTATACTGTTTCTGTATTTCTACGAGTTCTTTACAACCAACAGGATCACTCAACTTTAGTAGAATCAATTCAGCTAAAATCATGAGTCAAAACATGAACATAAACGACCCAATATACGCAGTCAATTATAACATACTCAGAATAGAAAATGGTATGGCCGGTTTGATTTATGCAAATTAAAATACGGTATTATATTAAATGGTTAAAAACTTACCAACGATAGAAAGATCTACCAAGATAAGGTTAGGTAAATACATACCAGAGGACCAGGCGAATAATACTATTATTTTTAATGCAACTGATACATTCTTACCAGATACATCAACATCAAATAGCACTTATATTGCACCCATACGCGGAAAAGAAAGTAGTGAATCAGGAACTTTTAACGTTTTAGCATATAAAACAGGTACAAATGAAATAGTCGATACAAAACTAACAACAGACGAGGTCGGTAACAAAAGTTTAGATGATGTTACGACTGTAGGATCAACAACATCTAATCCAATTGGTTTAGCTAACACAAACCCACAAGATACACTTTCTATAGGTAGTCGTATATTTATGAATAAAAGTAGTTTAGATTACGGTATAAAAATGACCGACCAAGCTAAACTTCTCATTGACGGTGTATCTAGTGGTAACGAAGTTCAAGTTTCTGGTACCATTCACGCAAACGACTTTACAGGTACATATCTTGGTTTAAGTAACACGGCTCCAACTAATTCTATTAGTATAGGTAACCAAGGTCAAACAAGATTAAACGTACCGTCAGAATTTGCATACGCACTCCAAACAACGGGTAACATACACGCGCAAAATTATCAAGGTGATGGTGGTTTATTATCAAACGTCACTTTGCAAAACGTTACAGAAAATGGAGATGCTACAACTCGAACTATACTGGCTACACACCCAGAATTAGGGATTCATTCTTACAGTAACATTCAAGCGGATGGTAAAATTTTAGGTGAAATACACGGTTCAAACGCTATAACAGCATCTTCAATAACAGGTACAAATATAGAAGCACAGGGAACATTTAAAGGTAATGGTAGTCTATTAACAGATTTAAATGCAAGTAATATTGCATACGGAACACTTAGTACAAATCGTCTAAATACACAATCTGGTACGAGTGGTAATATATTATTAGACACGGGTCCTAATATAACGGATGGTACATTATCGGGTGTTTCCGATACAGAAATTGTATATGCGGGTGCAAATGATAAATTAACGTCCGATACAGATTTCCGATACGTTCACAGTGATAAAAAACTAAGAGTTGATAAACTCGAAGTCGCACAAGATTTAAAAGTTCTCGGTACTTTCTCAAACATACAATCAGAACACGTAGTTATAAAAGATGCTATAATTCAACTCGGTGATGGTACAGAAAACGTCGATTCGGGTATGATATTTGCGAGAACACCAGCTACAGATAACGTATACATAGGTTACGATCAAACCGAATCTGAATTAGCTATTGGTTTAACCGATAATAAAGCAGCAGACTCATCCATAACAGTAAAAGATAACGTCGATTTTAATGCTAAATTTTATGGTAACGTCGAAACAAAAACAGTTTTATTTGACGATAACGTACAGTTAAAAGCACCAATTCCAGGTAAATCTTTTAAAGTAATTAACGCCATAAAACTCGACCCAAGTTGGTCATCACCCACACTAAACGTCTTATCTTTTAACACACAAACAGGTGAAATTTATGATTCAGGGGGACAAGGTGGTTCAACACTAGATAACATACACGAAGAAAATTCAAATGTCTCTATAGGTCCATCAGCAGGTTCTGCAAACCTTACAGTAAACACATTCGGATCCAACGTACTCACGGTTACGGGTAACGTTTCTGCCGATAATATTACTATAGGCGCCTTAAATGTCGCCGCATCACCATTCAATTTAGACGATGTTGCGAGTGGAAACCCGGGTGCAAATGTAACTTCAAATGTTATTCAGTTTACATCTACGGGTAATGCATTTGTTACGACTAATAACATTAAAATAGGAAAAGACGTACACTCAGGTGGTAACGTATATTCCCAAAACCTCCAACTTACAAACACACAAATCACAGCATCATTTACATCAGGTTCAGGAACACTTACAATAGACGCAAAAAATAAGAGTTACGGTACAGCTCCACTCACGTCTATAAACGCAGACGTCGCTATACTTGATATATCAAATTTACCAAGCGGAGGTCAAGTTGTGGTACCACTCTTAGCCACAGGGGCGGCTAGAAAAGTATTAAAAACAATAACATCTGGTATCGATTTTATCGCATTTACTGCCGATGTTTCCATAGATCAGGACAGTCATGGTCTTTTAACCGTATCAAAAATAGGTGCATCAGGTGCGGAAAAAATATACATGAACGCAATTTCATTCACGGCAGCGTAAATCATTTTTCAATCTTTCATATTATACACGGGGCTTAAAAATAAAAAACCTTAGTATAATATAAAATATGTCTGGAGGTATAGCCCAACTCGTTGCAATCGGTGCTCAAGATGCGCACCTCGTCGGTGAACCCGAAGTTTCCTTTTTTAGGTCTAACTATAAACGTCACACAAATTTCGCCCAAACTGTCGAGAGACAAACTATCCAGGGCAACCCAACCAATGGTGGTATGTCCACTGTTAGATTCGAGCGTAAAGGTGATATGCTCGGTTATGTCTATTTCTCCGATAGAGATGCGAATCTTGCCAGTTGGATGAATCAAGTAAAAAAAGTTGAACTCTTGATCGGTGGTCAAGTCATCGACGAACAAGATGAACATTTCTCTAACTACCTCGCACCAATTCTTATGAACCAAACTTACTCGAAACAAACTTACCCTGATTATTATAGAAGGGTATTCTACCCACTCAGGTTTTCGTTTTGCGAAAACGCTCAATCCGCGATCCCATTGATCGCTCTTCAATATCACGATGTTGAATTGAGAATTACCTGGAATGACGATAACGTCAGTGACGACGTTGAAGTGTATGCCCAATTCATCCACCTCGATACGGATGAACGCACGGCTTTGGCCAATACGCCACAAAACATGCTCATTACACAAACACAAAAGTCTATTGCTTCCGGTGATAAAGTCCAAGAACTTAATTTCAATCACCCAGTGAAATATATAGCTTTTAGGGACACTCCAGCGAATTTTGCTGATTCCGATAAACTGAAACTTCAAATTAACGGTACGGATGTTACCGATTATAAAAATATCGAACCACACTTTAAGTCTGCTCCAGTGTATTATCATACACAATTCGGCAATTTGTCGACGGTTCCCACATTATGCTTGATTCCATTCTGTCTCGATACGACCAAGCTCCAACCAACTGGGACACTCAACTTCAGTAGACTCGATTCCGCGAGACTTCTTGCTTCCAGCAGTAATAAAAATTTCAGTGAGAATGTCTATGGCGTCAATTACAACATTCTCCGTATCGAAAACGGTATGGGTGGTTTGATGTATTCCAACTAATTTAATTTAGCCACTTATTATAAATGTTTTGGACGTATGTTTTTTTATTAGGATTTATTTTTATCATTACTTACGACCCTAAATCTGGAACTTTGAATCACATAGTCGATCCAAAAACCCAGGAACCCGCTCAAAATGCGGAGTGTAAAGAAGGGCATTACCAGGAGATCCAGTTTGCACAACACGGGTACGAGTGTCCAAATGAAAAGAGTGTAAACATGGGTGCGATTATATCAACTTAAAAACATAACAATACCTTTTATATATATAATGTTTTCTTTCGATCGAGATACAACAATAGTAGTTGCAGCAATTGTGTGTGTATTAATAACAGTATATATATACAGAGAACTTAATAAAGCCAAGGACGAAATAAACGGTTTTAGAAAATACCACGACGAAGTCATCGAACATATTAAAGAAATTCCAGCCATACCAGTACCGGTACGCCCAAATTTCAGAAGACCACCACCTCAACAACAAAAACAAAACCCCGGTGTTTCTAATAAATTAGAAGATATAGAAGAAGAGCCAATTACAACCCAAGTAGATGATGATAACGAATAAAAAATAATATTTGAATTGTTTTTTTCAGAATAAACATATTGTCAAATTATAAGAATTGCTATGTGCAATGAAAAAACATAAAGCTATCGCTATACCCGTTACATTTACGGGTGATAAACCCATTTTTTTAACAGTAAGAGATCGTAGATTTAAAGATTGGATATTTGTTACAGGAGGATGTAGACGAAGAGAAATAACAAACCCAATTAAATGTGCACTCAGGGAATTAGAAGAAGAGACGAGAGGTGTAGTTTCTTTGAAAAAAGGTGAATATACTTCATTTAAATTCATAGTTAAAGAAAGTCCCACTGTCGATTTAGAATATAACGTATTCATATTTTTCGTAAATTATTCTAAATCAGAACAAAACGAACTAATAAAAAAATTTAACGATGAAAAACAAAAAACAAATTTAAAAAAAATACAAAAACAATCGTTTAAACGAACTTACGATGAAAACGATTTTATGACTTTTGAAACGCTACATGAATTCAGTTCAAAAAAACAATGGGATAGAATTTATAAAAATATTTTAAGTAACCCAGAATTTTATGCCTGTGTTCAAACTTTAAATAGAAAAACCTTCTCTATTAAATAATGAAATCGAAGAACTATATATTATTACAGATCAGGGAATTACTCGTAGAGAGACACGCATACACACCAGAAAGAGCTGAAGAATATATAAATAAACACAAAGAAGATAAAGTTTATGAACTCCTCGTTTTAAAGAAAAGTTTATCAGAAAACATGGTATATCCAGATGTTTCGCACAGAAGATCTATATGGCATTACAGGTACGACGATGAAAATCAAGAAGAAATAGATTAAAAGAATAAATATAATATATATCAGAAATGTTCCGAAAATGGTGTTCTGATAATGGTTTTTGTAATGGAACCAAGCTATCACATGTATTAATGGACGGTGGCGTCCTTTCTATCCCATTTGATAGGTTGAATGAATTTTATAAAGTATACGTTGAATCTGTATCAAACGGTGAAAAAATATACGTCGTCGAACAGAAAACAGATAACTATAACTTTTTTATGGATCTCGATTATAAAGACGACGACCCTTTATTAGTTGAATATATCAAAAGTATATGTACAGTGATATGTGATAAAGTTTCTAAATTCGGTGGTAAAAATGCTTTAATATCAGTAGCTGAACCAAAAAATATAGGTGATTTAATAAAAACGGGTATACATATAAATTGGCCAGGTTTTGTAGTGAATAAACAGTCGGCTTTAGCAATAAGAGAACATGTCATTAATACAATGAACCTCGCGTATGGTTCAAAAAATTGGAACGATATAATAGATTTATCTGTATACGGATCTTCGGGAAGAAACACAAAAGGAAGTGGTTTTAGAATGCCTTGGTCTTATAAAAAAGCAAAACACGAAAAATGTGGAGGTCAGGGGTGTAAAGAATGTAGGGGAACAGGTAAAACATCACAGGGATATTATTTACCTGTTTTTATATATAAAAAGGGACCTGTTTTATCTATACTTGAACAAATAGATGGTGAACCATCTGTAGAAATTATGGAAATGGCAACTTTACGAACTGAAAACGAGGATCCAGTAATCATAGAAGGTAGCTATAAAAAACAAGAAGGGTCATTTACAACTTTACAAACAAAAGACGAATTCAAAAACGAAGAAGTTTTAGGATACATAGAAACATTCGTTAGAAGACACTTAGAAGGCCAAGAATTTGCTAAAATTACAAAAATGTATAAACATAACAATTCTTTTTTGATATCCACAACGTCTCGATATTGTGAAAATAAAAAGTGTGATCATAACTCAAACCACGTATGGTTCCATATAATAAACGATACTATTTCACAAAAGTGTTTTTCTACTACTGACATAATAAGACACTATGGATTTTGCAAAGATTTCAGGGGAAGAAAACATCAGTTACCATCTAAAATAACAAAAAAATTATACGAAGGTGAAAAAATTACAAAATACGAACCTAAACCTAAACCCAAAACACCAGAAACTAAAAAAGATCAGGTTAAAATTATGTTAAAACAATTTTTAGAAAAATACGTCGTAAAAAATACAGAATTAAACATAATGAATATAAAAAAAGACGGAACTAAAAAATTTACAATAGAAACGAATTATTCGTGTCACGAATGTAAAAAAGATGATATAATTTTTAAAATAGTAAAAAAAGAATTACAACAAAAATGTTCGTGTTCTTGTAGAAAACACCGTATATTAGATAAAATAGCTAATAGTTTGTAATAATATATTTAAAAGATAAAATACTATATAATTTATAAAATGAGTTTAATCAAATCAGCTACTCCGCAAATACATAAAAAAGAAGTTAAAACACGATCTGGTCGAATTTCTAGAATACCAGATCGTTTAGAACTTTTTGAAGAAGTCGAAGATGATTATTCCGACGGTGATTATGAAACAGAAACAGATATAGAAAGTGAGAGTGAAATAGATCTTTTACAGTCAGATACCGAAGATTTTTGTGAAGATGAAGACGAAGAAGACGAAAACGGTAACTTAAAAGGATTTGTAGTTTCAGATAACGAAGATAATTACGATAGTGGTTATGAAAATGAGTAATAATACATTTAAAAAAATGAAAACAATTATATATAAAATGGAAACTGACATAGGAAACCCAATTGATTATAATCCAAATGATTTCGAAGAGGATATGAAAAATCACGATAACAGGGAAAGTATTAATGAACAGGAAAACACTGATAAGTATCATTTTCCTCAGCATCAAAACCAAAATCAAATGAATGCACCATATCACCCATATATGGACCAATTCGTACAACATCCACACGAAAAACAAGATTTATTATCCAGTTTAGATAAAACAGCTTACGCTATTATATTTATTGCATTTATATTAGGCTTTTTCATGGGAAAAACCATGCAGCCCGTTATCCTCAGACCCGGATAAATTAATACCGATAAAATCATTTATAGGACCGTCCTTACTTTCTGAAAAATAAGCTCTTCCAGTAACTAAGGGATCATAAAATATATCTTTTAACACATCTGACGCTGTATCAGATTTATTTTTGCGAATTTTATAAACTTGTAAAAATAAATTTACCATAAAAAGTACAATAAGAATGGTGATTATGTTCAATACGATACTCAACATACTTATAATTATAATATAAAATAAAAATTTACGCTTCTGTATTTTTAGATTCAACAATTTCCCCATCCTCTATTTCATTTTCAGTGACCTGTGCTTCAGTAGATTTAATATCCGACTCTTCTTTTAATCGTTTCGTCTCTTCTTCTTGCCTTTCCTTGTCGTGTTTTTCCATGGCTTCTACTGAATCAAAACCTCTATCCGTTGCTTCTTTTTCTTTAGCTTTTTGTGCATCCTCTTCTCTTATACGCGTCCTTTCCTTCATTTCTTCGGCAATAATCTTATCAGCCTCCTTAACAAGATCTTCCATCTTCGCATCTGGGTTTTCTTTTTGCAACCTTTCAACAACCTCAGATGGGTGACTAATAGGTGGTTCATCCGGTTTATTATAAAACTTGGAATTTTCGTCACCAGGTTTATTATAATTACCATCTTCTCTAACTTTAGCCATATCCGATTTCCTTTCGTTAAACATTTTAGCAGCAGCTGCTTGATTTTCCCTATATCCCTGCATGAGTTCTTCGAGTTTTTCGTTACTATAATGTACGTCCTCAATCTTTACCGGATCCGGTGGAATTAAAAGCCATTTATACATATCGACGACGTATATATCAAAAGTGGAATCTTCTTTTTGAAGTCTTTTTGCATGAGACGCGGCTTCGTCCCGAGTTGCAAAAGCCCCTCTAATTTTAATTCCAAACTTATCGTTCTTTTGAGGTGCTTCTGGTCCCACCACCGAAAGACAGGCAAATAATTGACCTGGTACTGTTGTATAATCTTGTTCGAGAGACATCTATTTATTGTATATACTATAATATATATAAAACTTTAAGTATTTTAATAAAAAATAAAAAAGTAATGTATGAAAGATCCATTTAAAACTCGTGTCACTAAGAACGATAAGAAAGTTAAAAAAGGATTCTACACACAAAAATATATTAGACTTAAACAAGAAACCCTTAGTAATAAAAAAAGAAACAAAAAAGACCTAAGTGTGAATATAATTAAAACAAAAAGTAAAATATAAAACAAAACAAAATGAACAACACAAATTACTCAAAAAGCTTACAAAACTACGCGTGTGATTTTACACTTCCAGTGATAAAATACGACGCGTATCCACAGGAAATCATCGATTTATACGAAAAAAATGATGCGATGAAATTTTTACCCGGAATTCGTTCCGGAAAAGGTCAGGCCTTATGTTTTCTATCGGAACCGTATCTTCGTAACGGTCAATATTTTATCACGCGTGAAGATTGTGAATCGTTCTGTAACGCTGTGGGTATAAGGTCTCGAGATTCTATTCAGCATTTCAATAAAATTCCTCTTGTACGAGTTAAAGATTCAAAAAAGAGATATTCTTTGAAATACCCCTTTGAACTCAAAATAAACGATTTACTCAAAAGAGAAGACGTAGAGAAACACGTCAAATTATCTGGTTCCAAATCAGATCAAATCTATAAAGTCAAATCGTATTGGACGAAAAAAGCAAATCAAATTCTTGAAGAAGCTGGTGTTTATCTTCGTTTATTGAAATACGAACACGATCATAAATTGAACGATATTCTCAATAAGAAATTACAAGAAGTGAGAGATATAACTGAATATATCTTGGACATACCCGAAAAGGATTGGCAGATTGGTCATTTACGCGCCCAAGGTGGTAACGACCCTGATAATCTCCGATGGCAACCACCGATCCAAGCTCGATATCGCGACAGATACATATTCAACGAATATTTCGAAAAATTAAGAATCTAGTTAAAGTTAACGTTTTAATATTAAATAATACCATGGAAAACCAAATACTACACGAAAACTGTTTAGAAGGCATGAAAAAAATAGAAGACAATTCAATAGATATGGTATGTACGGACCCACCTTATTTTTTAGATGGATTAGGCGACGATTGGGATAAGAAAAAACTCGACGTCAGAGGTACCTCGTCTGTCGTTGGTAATCTTCCTAAAGGTATGAAATTTGACCGAAACCAATCTAAAAAATTTAATACATTTTACAAGGACATTTCGAGAGAAGTATTTAGAATACTCAAACCCGGTGGTACATTCATATCTTTTAGTAGTTCTAGATTATACCATTCCATGGCGATGGCAGTAGAAGATGTAGGATTTGAAATAAGAGATATGCTCGCATGGGTGTATAAACAGTCACAAGTTAAAGCATTTTCACAAAACCATATAATCGAAAAAGATAAAACGCGAACACCCGAAGAAAAAGAAAAACTAAAAGAAATGTGTAAAGATTGGAGAACACCTCAACTTAAACCCGCCATAGAACCCATGTGTTTAGCAATTAAACCCATAGAAGGTAGATACATAGATAATTTTGAAAAATACGGAACAGGACTCATGAACACGTCCGAAGAAACAAAAGTATCCGGTAAATTTCCTATGAATGTCATGACAACCGAAGAAAACGTACTCGACCAAGTTTTTCTAATAAACAAACCTTCTAAAAAAGAAAAAGGTAATTTTAACACACACTTATCCGTAAAACCAGTTGAACTCATAGAACAATTAATTAAATTATTCACACGAGAACATGCAATAGTTTTAGACCCATTCATGGGAAGTGGTACAACCGCAATAGCTTCCATAAACACAAAAAGAAGGTATTTAGGTTTTGATATAAATAAGGAATACGTAGACATATCTAATAAAAGAATCACGGATTCCAACGAATAAATTTTGGTAAAAGTGCTAACCCAAATAATAAAATCGTGACATCGATTAACATGACTTTATTTTTTATGGATGGACACCAATTCTTATACTTAACGATCTGTTCTGAATCTTGAGGTTTTATCCAGTGGTAAAACATAGCGAGGTATGTGGGACCAAGGTTACGTTTACACGCGTACCAGTGGTCGTAATAAGCGAGTGCTACGTAAGGTAAATATAAAAGTCCTAGAAGGACCCACTTGTTTCTATGAGGTAAAAACCAATACCCAGAGGCTAACACTAAAGTAAACCATATACATTTCCAGTTTGCAACGGGCTGAGTATCGTCACAATTTTTATCTTCGATTTCCATTTTCATTTCTTCTAATATGACGAGAGATAAAATTAGATATAGGTTTGTTATATAGCTCTTCTTTAATTTTTTTCATATGAGTCTCTATATTTTTCTTTTTTTTGTACAGATCGTCCATATCTTTACCTATTTCAATAATATGAGAATTTAAAAAAAGTATTTTTTTCTTCGTGTTTTTATACTTTTTCAATTTTTTCTCGTTATTCTTTATTTGATTAATTGTAGTAGCACTAGTATTGATAGAATATAATAATCGTGTTGCTTCACCTTGTAATTCATCTCGTTTTTTGAGTCTATCAATTTGTGTTTTTACTAATCTTCTGATAGAGTTATGAAAATCTTTCTTAAGTTGTTTCATTTCGTTAGTTATTTGTGTCAATGTATTAATTTCTTTTTGTCTTTTTTGTATGGTGTTACTTACCATTTATATACTCTGAGATTTTAACCTTAGTAACTCCATTTAAAAAATAAAAACCAACATGAATAAATGGAGGAGATACGCAAGTACCATAACGAGTCTAAGCGTCTCCTCATCCAATCGGCTACCCGTGAAGGCGATAGTATTTTGGATGTAGGATGTGGATTCGGTGGTGATCTTCAAAAGTGGCGATACGCCGGTGCGAATATAAGCATGTGCGAACCAAACCCGGACTCACTTAAGGAGGCTAAGTCACGTGCCAAGAACATGAAAATACGCGTCAACTTTTACGAAGGTGATATATTCGCGTGTCCCCAAAGGAAATACGATGTCGTATGTTATAACTTTTCGTTACACTATATATTCGAAACGAACACGTTATTCGAGACGTCTTTATTAGCAATAAAAAATAGAATGAAACCCGGAGGTCAATTCATAGGAATCATACCGAATTCCGATAAGATTATCATGAACACACCCGTAAAAGACGATTTAGGGAACTACTTTCTAATGAAACATACGAGTTCGGGTAGGTTCGGTGAAAAGTTATACGTCCACTTAGCCGATACGCCGTATTACGCGAGTGGACCTAAGGTCGAACCTATAGCACACAAGGACATGTTGTTTACGCGAATGGAAGATTTGGGGTTTACTTTAACACTGTGGGAAGATCTTAAAGGGAACCCGGTTTCGGATTTGTATAGTAAATTTAGGTTTGTGTATAAGAAATGATTATTTTCTGGTGGCGTTACCCGCTTTTTTTGTTTTGTTATTTATTTTCGTATTGTTTAGGTTTTTCGCGAGAGTGTTTGGTGTGTTTGGTTTTACAAACTTGACGAAATTTAAGTTTCTTCTAAATAATGGTTGTTTTGTAAATGGATTTATAACGATTTTTGTGTTTGGGTCAAAACTGTATAAAATGTTAATATTAGTAATATTAGTATTGTTATTTTTCGTTTTTATCCAGTTTAGAAGTGATTTTTCAGTTAAGTACCTATTGTATCCGAGGTTTACGGCTTTATTACCGACACTAAAAATATACCCAGATATAGGATCGTTACGATTAGTGTTTAGGGGTACGTTTCTACGTTGTACAGGTTTAATTACTATTTCAAACTTTGTCGAACTACTCTTACTAATTCTTAAACCAGAACGATTAAGTGTTCTTGGTATGATTCTAAGACTTGGATTATTATTCAACATAAGAAACTTTAGTTTTTTAAGGTTACCGATAGATGATGGTAACGATTTTAAATAATTATTATCCAAATTAAGATACTCAAGGTTTTTAAGGTTACCGATAGATGATGGTAACGATTTTAAATAATTACCCTCCAAATAAAGAGACTGTAGTTTTTCAAGGTTACCGATAGATGATGGCAATTTAGTTAAAAAATTCGGACCATTTAAAGAAAGAAACATAAGGTTTTTAAGGTTACCAATCTCTTTTGGTAACGATTTTAAATAATTATTCTGTAATTCAAGTGACATAAGGTTTTCAAGCTTACCGATTTCTGGTGGTAATGTGGTTAAATAATTACCTCTCAAATTAAGTTTTACAAGTTTTGTAAGTTTACCGATTTCTGGTTGTATTTCGGTTAATCTAGTTGTATTCAAAGTAAGTTCTTCAAGTTTTGTAAGTTTAAATATTTCTGGTGGTAATTTGGTTAAGTTTCTACGTGATATATCAAGGGATGTAATATTCATGTTCGTAATACCTATGTTACGAAGTGCCTGAGGAACGTTGGATCTGGAGTTACTCATATACATTTACCTATTATTATTATTGACGGTTCGTACGTCTACTCTCAGCGGCGTTACCCGCCCTTTTTCTTATGTTATTTTGTGAAATTGTTTTGATTGTTCCAGGTTCATAGTTAGAAGCTTTTTTTGTTATTATATTTTTAATATTATTTGGTAGAGAAGGTAAATTGTTTCGTTTAGCGGTTATAACCGCTAATTGTTTTTTATAATAATTAGCATAATTACTTGGTGGATTGTTTGGTGTTTTAATTGTACTTTTAATTCGATTTGTTACTTTTTTTATATTTTCCTCGTTACGTTTTAGTTTTGATTCTTGTTTTGCTTTTGTTCCCTTTTTTATTCTACGCACTAATTTACGGAAAGGATTTTTAGTAGGAGTTTTTGGTTTTGTTCCAGGTTTAGAGTTAGAAACTTGTTTTGCTATTTTATTTGTAATATTCCTCGGTAAATAAGGTAAATTGTTTCGTTTAGCGTTTATAACCGCTAATTGGTTTTTATAATAATTAGTATAATTTTTTACGGAGAATGCGTTAACAGAAAAAAAGATACCGTATATAATTGATTTATTTATAATAGAAGGTATTCTAATTCCTGGGTTACCTGATACGTCAATTTTTTTAATATTTTTAAGTTTAGCAATCTCTCTTGGTATCGAAGTTATATTATTATAACTCAAATCAAGTTGCTCAAGATTTTTACAAAGACTGATCTCTTTTGGTATCGATTTTAAATTATTCCAATACAAATCAAGTTCCTTAAGATTTTTAAGAAGACCGATTTGTTTTGGTACCGATACTAAATTAGTATTAGATAAATAAAGGTTTTCAAGTTTTTTAAGTTTACCAATCGTGATTGGTATTTTTTTTAAATTATTAGTACCCAAATCAAGATCCGTTAGATTTGTTAAAGAGATGATTTGTGGTGGTACCGATTCTAATTTATTATTGTTCAACTGAAGTATCTGTAGATTTTTAAGGTTACGAATAGATGATGGTAACGATTCTAATTTATTATCGTTCAACTGAAGTACCCTAAGGTTTGTAAGGTTACCGATTGATTCTGGTAATTTAGTTAAATTATTATCGTGCAAATAAAGATGCGTGAGATCTTTAAGAAGACCAATCGAAGATGGTAAATTGGAATTGGTTAACCCATCTCCTACGGCACGAAAACGTTTAATATTCATTCTCCTAATACCGAAGTTACGAAGTTCCTGAGGAACATTAGAGTTGGAATTGGAGTTACTCATATACATTTACCTGGTATTTTTTCTCACTTTATGATAAGATGATAGTTGCGTTACTCCTCCTTATCATAAACATATGGATATTTATAACTACGCGTCAACCACAGAAATTAAAGGAAATAAGGGAAAAATACAAAATTCTCAGGGAACATATAAAAACAGTAGAAGATGAAAAATTTAATAAAATAAAAAACGAAATACCCTTAGTTGCGTTTAAAAGGATAGGGGGGCCAGTAGGATATAACACAAATAAGGGTCAGGAAATAGGAATATGTTTGAAAGGTGATGTAAACGAAATATTCCACGTTTTATTACACGAACTCGCGCATAGTACGGTCAAAGAATATTCACATAGCAAACAATATTGGAAAAATTTTAAAGAATTAAGAGAAATGGCAACTTCACTCGGTATATACGATGAAATACCAGACAGAACCGCTTTTTGTGGTAGACATATCCAGGATAAATAATGTTAACTTATATAAATGGCTACACCTATTTCTAGAGTCGCTATATTCTTAACAGCATGGATTCTCATATTAGCAACGACGTATTCACCAATGTTTTCAAATGATGGTGATGTTAATGCAGCTTTGCTTACGCTCGTCATACCAAACGTTTTATTTTTCATCATAGACCGTTTAGTTCTTAAATCGGATGCGGGTTATTTCTTGGTTTCAACAGGTATAGCTGCAGGATGGACGTTTATGATAAAAGAAATTGGAGGTGAAAAAATAAAAGATAAGTTCAAAAACTACGGAAAAGATAGAAAAACTTCGTTAGAAGTTATGGGAATTGTTCTATCTGGTTTTTTACTGGGTGGAATATTATCGTATAAGTTTGTAGACGATAGTATTTACGATCACTGGTATAAAAAAGCTGTTGTATATGAACAAAACTCAAAAACCTATTAAATATAACGACGAACAAAGTAAAAAACAACAGCTGCAACTAACCCCGTTGATCCAAGACCAACCATAGTTCGAGCACCACTATCGTTTAGGAATCGAGGAACCGTCGTCGCGAGTTTCTCTTGAACTGGCTTACTAATCGCCACCGCAGTACACGCAGCAACTAGCAGCGCCTGCATCTGGTCGTCAGTAAGATCAAATGGATTTTTAGAAGACGTTTTATTTTCTTTTTCGGTATGTGTAACTGTTTGTGGTTGTTGTTGCAAAGCCATCATAGGCGCTTGTGCTTGTGCTTGAACCATTCGTGGATCCATAGCCATCATAGGTGGTTCGAGTGGTTGTTCTGGTTGACCCATGATATCAGAAATAGGTGTAGAGTCCATCGTTTGTTTATTTTCACTCATATTTTTTTCTGGCGCTATATTTTGCGGATTATCTTGAAACTGCGTGTTATCGAGAGATGGTGGTACAAAATTGCTCGATTGGTTGTTATTTAACGATACCATACCACTATCACCCGTATCAGATAAATTCATTGTCATAACATCGGTCATTTACTTACTGTGTGTATTTTTTGTTTTAATATGACACGCATTAGCCTGATGATCTAAAAATATAAATAACCAAAAAAAGTAAAAATAATTAACTTTTTAAATTATATTTTGGATACAAACACCCAATCGTTTTTATAATTCTAGGTAAATCGTTTAATTCGTCGTAATCACACATGTCGTGATCAACATAAACTGTTTTAGTTTCGTGACACACATCAATCAATACACGATACCCACTATCACCACCAGTCATTTTATTTATTTCATCTTCTGGAAATAAATGATCACGAAAACCTATACTTACTACTGGTTTATTAAATATATTCAAGGCTGAACATACTTTTCTAGATAAAATTCTTATCATTTCTTCTTAATAACTTTTAATTGTGTTGTTTTTTTAACTGCATTTCTATCACCTATTTTCATATTACCATGCCTTGGATTAAACATCTTTTTGTGCGTTTGCCAATATTGTGGTGCACCAACTTTAAAGTTTTTTCGTAAAGTTGCTTTATACCAAAAAACACAATCTTCTATTCTATTACTCTTAGACGTGTTATCCAATACCAAACACTCGTAATTCTCTGTACACGAATCCATGACTTTATTGAACATCTCAAAAGTTGGAAAAATACCAAAAAAGGATTTATATAACTTTTCGCGATTTTGAATAATGTTTTCTCTTAAAATAAAAACATAATCTACGTTTGCCCTGAGTGCTGGTGGTAAATCCATACAATACTGCATAGTTAACATGAAAAATATCTTCCAATGTCTCCCATTCATAAAACACTGACGAATACACGTATCTTTCATAAATTTCGAATCGTACATGCAATCATCTAAAAGAAGAAATGCACCGCAATTAGTTTTTCCAGCACCGACTAATTTTCGTTGTCTATCCATAACACGTTCTATAGCTTCCCTGTCGTAATCACCGTATATGAAAAGATCTGGTATGAACTGCTGATAATAATGATTACCTTCTTCTGTTGCAGATAACACTATACCAGCTGGTAAATGCTTTTTGTGAAATAATATATCAGTTACCAAAGTCGATTTCCCGGTATTTCTTTTACCTATAAAAACACAAACTTTATCGTCGGCCATGTTTTCAGGCTTGAATTTTCTAAGTTGAAGATTCATTCTATGATACCGTATCGTTTTATTTCATAATATTTTACTCACACTTAATAAGAATGGCTGGACGTTTAAACCTTACTGCCACAGGTGTACAGGATTACTGGCTCACAGAAGAACCAGATTTTTCATACTTCCTGATGAATTTTAAACGTCATACCAAATTTTCTACAGAAGCAGTAAAAACCCCATTTGATGGGAACTGTAATTTTGATACCATTAATGAATGTCGTATACCCAATAACAAGGGTGATCTCATGCGAAGTGCTATGCTTCAATTTACTTTACCTCAACCCAAGACAACTAATAAAACTTTTTTAGTTACTGTTAGCGGTGGATATTTTTATATAGACGGAATTAAACGAAATCAATTAACCCTTTATGAAGGCACTACGTATTTTTTTAATAACGCTGATCACGCAACACACCCTTTTAGATTTTCAGTAACATCAGATGGTACACATAACAGTGGTTCAGAATACACGACGGGTGTAACAAACCCGGGTTCATCTTTTATAACGTTTACCGTACCTATAAATGCACCATCAACCCTATACTATTACTGTAGTAATCATCCAGCGATGGGGTCGAATTTCAATATAAAACAACTCAGATACATGAGATCGATAGGATCAAGGATAATAGATTATGCAGATTTAATAATAGGTGGTCAAACTATCCAACGTATAACGGGTGATTACATATACATGTATAATCAAATACACGATACGTTTGACGATAACGACCAAACAAATTACTTTCTATCAGGACAAAATTATTACATAGTACCAGATACTGGAGAATATACGTATAATGTTCTTTTACCTTTCTATTTTTTTAGACACCCAAGTTTATCTATACCAATATGTGCATTAAGAAAACAAATTGTAGAAATACACATAAAATTCAAAAAAATAGAGGATGTCACACTCGCTTATACATTAAGTAATGGCGAAATAGAAAGTCCTCCATCTGATATATCAGCTTCCATAAAAGATGTTTCCTTAATAACAGATTTCTTTTACATAACAGAAGACGAAAAAAACTTTTTACTGACTAGTGAGAAAGAATACGTCATTACACAACTTCAAATGTCACAATTTAAAATGAATCCTTCTATATCCAAAAAATCAATTATGATTAATTTTAAAAATCCCGTAAAAGAGATGTTTTTTATGGCTGTAAGCGATGATTTAAGTAAATATAACCCAATAAAAAATGTTAATTTAAAATTTAATAATAATGTTATATTTGATGCCAATAATTTAACTCTGAGTTACGATCATCCACTCAGATATTATACAGGAACAACAAAAAATAATTTTGGTGTGTATAGCTTTTCATTAAAACCTGAAATATTTTATCCAACCGGACAAGTTAATATGAGTAGAATATCTCATAAACTATTAGAAATTGAACTCGATAACCCAGATCCATCCTTTGGACACACGGTATACTTGTACGCAGTTAACTATAATACGTTATGTATTAAAGGAGGATTAGCAGGTTTAAAATTTTAGTGAGTTATACTAGTAATGGCTGGTAGATTACAGCTATCAACAGAGGGAACACAAGACGTATTTTTTACAGACGATCCAGAATATACGTATTTTGTTAAAGATCATATAAAACATAAAAACTTTTCAATATTTAACACCGATCTAGACGTAACAGGTGAAATAGAATTTAATAATACATTAGAATGTACAATACCACAAAATCAGGGTGACCTTATTAAAAATATAAGCGTAAAAATAGAACTTAATCCAATACCACAAAACCACTTAGGATCTCCTTATATTGGGTTTGGATACCTAGAAACTATAGGTCATGCCATGATAGAATACGCACAACTGTACATAGGAAACCAATTAATTCAGAATATAGATTGCGACTTTTTAGAAATTTATTCAGAAAATTTCGTTACACAAACAAAACAAGAAAATTTATCGAAACTTATCGGAAAACCACCTCTAGAGAAATCTGGTACAGAAGTATCAGATACGTCTATAAATTCATATTTAGGATTTGCAGATACATCAAACGCGTACCCTAAATCGTTTACAGTAAATTTACCATTTTATTTTCATAATAACCCAGAACTTGCTATACCCATATGTGCTATAACACAACAGGAAATAAAAGTCGTTTTAAAATTACGAGACGTAAACGATTGTATATACGGAAGAGTTCATGCTTCTTCGAAAGACTATAATATGTATTGTGCAGGAAGTCCCAAAGGTCTAATAAAAAATTTAAAAATTTCAACAGAAATGATAGAATTAATTCGTGATGAAAAAGAAAAATTAAAAAATAGTAAAATTGACCATATAATAACACAAATACAACAAAACAAAAGAACAATACCCGCACACCCAACTTCAAATCAAGTAAATCAAACCATCGAACACAGACTTAATTTTAAAAATCCTGTAAAGGAACTTTTCTTTGTGATACAGAGGAAAAATAACAGGGTATTAGATAGTACAAATTTTACGAGTACATTCGATTACGATCTTAAAAGTTACCAATTTTTAAATGGGGAATATTTAAATTATGAATCTTTACGAAATTTAGAATTAAGTTTAGACGATAGAATTATATTAAATGAAAAAACAGGTGATATTATAAATTTACGAGCAATTCAAAGTGGTATACATCATTCGAGAACGCAATTATTCAGGAGATTTTATTCGTATAGTTTTGCTTTGGAACCAGAACGTTGGTATCCCACGGGACAAGTTAACTTTAGTCTCATAAAAGATCAAATCATAAAACTCACTCTTAACCCAGATTACGATCAAGGTATAAGAGAGCTTAGAGTTTATGCCCTTAGTTATAATATTCTCAGGATAGAGAACGGTATAGCTACAACACTATTTAACTTATAATGAATCAAATAGAGAAAGACGCGAATGCCGATTTAATTAACCAGGTTCAGGACTCTGCTATTAATATTATACAACCCATTTTAGAACAGTCTGTAATACTCGCAGCTGAATACGCTAAAGCGTGTGGAAGAGATACAGTACTTTCAGAAGATTTAGAATACGCCATGAAATATTGTACGATGTACGAGGTTGGTAAAAAAATAGGAACACATTTTCCAGATATGTACGATGAATCTGATACTGATGATGACGACGAAATAGAAACAGTAGACGAAACAGAAGAAGATATAAAATTTGAAAGGTATTCTGGAAGAGAATATAAGTTTGTAAAAATGAATTTAGCTTACGATGACTGGGAAAAATGGGTACCAACAAATCCGTCAGAACAGATGTTAAAAAATACTATAGATAGTAATGAACACATCAGATCTGAAAGGATGGGAAGAGACGACTTCTAATTATAAAAATATAAAAAGTGACGATGAAGATTCTAACTATGACATTATCAGCGACGATAACGAAACTGATAGTGATAGCGATAATGAATCGGATATATATTTAGAAAGTAGTACAGGAGGTGAAACTGAAACTGAAACTGAAACTGAAACTGATACAGACTCTTTAAAAAGATTCAAAACAAAATCAAATTCTACAGCCCAGAAAACAAAAGGTTATAAAAAACAAAATTTTAAAAAAATTATGGTAATAGAAGATTTATTACCCGAATAAAAATATATTTATATAATATAAAAATGTCTGCCGCTGAAACTGTTACCCTTGTTACAAGAGAACTTGAATCTCAATCTCTCAATGCCGTCGTCGCTGGATTTTCCTTTGCGGCTGCCTTATCCTGGATGGACTTGGTCAGATGGATCGTTAATAGATTCGTCAAACTCAACAAAAATAGTGGTGTTAATTACGGTCTCACCGCCATCTTCACTACACTCTTGTCCGTTATAATCTATATCATCATGTCTAGATTGTCATCGCGCGTCAGAAAACCAGACCAAACCATGTACGCTGTTACTCGATAATCTTTTTTTTAGATGTTAACAATAATAAAAGTAAAACACCAAATATAAGAATTATAAAAATCTGAATAAGAGCATCCCATTTATGCGAACTCTTCTCATCTTTATCAAAATCTTCTTTTTTTGTAGAAGTTTTTACGATATCGTCCAGAGTACTCATATCTGCACCTTTTACACTTTTTTTACTCGATAACTGTTTTTTCATAACATCAGATACCTGATTAGGTTGATCTGTTTCAAGTCTATCTGTAGTCCCAGTAACAGATAATTTAATAATATGATTTGCATTTCTAAAATCGTAAGGAATAAGCCTGTTATTACTACTGTAATAAAACTGAACTCGTAATTTTGTTATATTTTGAGAACCAGAATGGAAAATATGTTCTATAGTATCATCTGTACCAGAATAATTAACAACATCACCACACATAAGTATACGACCAGTATAAAAAGGTGAATCGGAAAACACAGTTTTATTAAATTCATCAGAACCACTGCTTAATTTAACAATAATACCATCTATACCCTGTAAATTAATACTTCCAGTTATAATTTTGTTATTAGAATCAGACGAAATGTCGTTTGCTGGTAAACCAAGTACATCGTGTGGTGTAGTGTATCCAGATGTATTTGTATTATACCCGTTTGTACCCGAATAAAAATCAAAAGTAAACGAACCTGAACCAGTGAAAGTTATGGCATTTGTATCTTTATCATAAGTAGCACTTGTAATAATACTAGAAGCAGTATTTATAGCATTAGCAAGATCCTGACCACCATAATTACCAACAGGTATAGTTATTTGAGTACCGTTTATATCAAATTTGTTATTTCTATTGTGTATGAGAAATTGACTATTATGTATGCGTGCTGATATTAGTGAAATTTTTTTAACATCATAAATAGGTGTTTTTAAAGATATCACGTAATCACCTGGATTAGAATATAAAACAGGGTCACGCTCGCTACTATCTATATCTAAGGTATATACCTTCATTAAAATATAGTGATAATATTTTAATGATTGCATTAACTCAATTTTTATTTAATTTTTAAGAAAGACTGTGTGCTAATGGATTAGAATACAGTTGTCTTTTAGCTGTATTCAGGGAATTTTGAGATGCATTTGGATTTTGTTTACCTTTAAACGAATTCAATTCGTAATAATCGTTTTGTCTATATTGTTGAGTCCATGCACCGTCTGCCGAATTAACACGACCATCTATTCGTGTAGTATCCGATCGAAATGTTGTTGGTATACCACCTTGGTTAAGAGGCCCTGCTCTAACATTCATACGTCCACCTCCATTCATGCGTCCTGCTTTACCACGACGATCATCTATTCTAATTCCGTAACTCTGTTGTTCTTCAAAGTTACCTTGCTGAGCTTTAACAGCTGGTGAATTCAAATAACCGTGTGCATATTTATTAATATTCGGTGCTGGATGATTAGAATATTCAAATTGTTCTATGTTACCATCCTTTTTATTTCTAGTAGGTGCCTGGTATAAAGTATTTGCTGAAATAATTCTTTTTGGTGCTGCTATAGAAAGACCATCTGTTCGCGAACCCGTTTCTGATCGATTTGTCTCTCTTATTGTTTTTTCGTGACTACTTCTACCAGACATAGCAGACATACCTTGAGCTCTTCCCTGTTGAGGTGGAAGTCTTTCTGGTAAAAATGCAGTTTTCTCTGGTCTGTTATTTCCTATCTCACCTGATATACCTCTTCTACCACCAGATTTATCAAATGCAGGACCAGAACGCCCTGGTAGTGTAGTTAGACGATAAGCACCAACATTTTCGGGGTTAACACGAAATAATTGTTGATAACCACCAACCGAATCAACATCGGGTCCAACGCCCAAACCTGGACCAACAAGTTGTTTTTCCACTGGTGAAATATTATTCATTCTACCAGCATCAAAACGATTACGCATACCCATGAGTTCTTGACCACTCGTTCTAGGTTGGGGTGCTATATCAGAAAAGGAAGGTGTTTCTAATTTATTTTGAATTTGTGGTTGAGTAAAAGGACTAACAACAGACGGCACAAAATCAGGTGTAACTGTGTGTACTGGTTGTTCTGTAGGCAATTCTGTTATTACATAGTTTTCAGAATTTTCTGTTTTCTTACTTAATTTTTTTCCGGTATATACCAAACCAGCGATAGCTAAAAT
>VTLG01000517.1_pt1 | contig 67646 bp, 106 predicted proteins | sample 4694571 | NCBI WGS metagenome assembly VTLG01 (sample SAMN12604809, study PRJNA352737) | marine metagenome | biome: ENVO:00000447; feature: ENVO:00000209|ENVO:00000569|ENVO:01000036; material: ENVO:00002151; isolation source: viral sequences binned using virsorter ...
GGCGCAATAGATAATTTTGGTAGTTTAGTGTTGCCTGTCCATACAGCAGATGGTATACTAGTAGGGTGGTTAAGTCGTAGACAAAACGTAACTCCTAAGTATCTTTATTCTAAGGGGTTGAAAAAATCTAAAGTCTTATTTGGACAAGATTTAATCAAGGAACCAATAGATTTCGTATGTATTACAGAAGGGTCACTTGATACGATATGGCTTGACCAAAATGGATTTGCTAGTGTAGCTTTGTTAGGGGCACATATGTCACGAACTCAGCAAGAATTAGCATTGAAATTGCCTACAAAAGAGTTGGTATTATGCCTTGACAACGATGACGCAGGGCGTGTAGGATTAGAGAAGGCAATGAATGACTTGATACCGAAATTTATGGTAAGCTATATTCAATTACCGAAGGAGTTTAAAGATGTACAAGAAGTAAGAGATAGAATAGCATTACAAAGCATAATTCAAGAAAGAACATTTTTTTAAATAATATAATAATAAGAAAGGAGAAAGATATATATGAGTGGAATAAGCCGAATTCAAACTAAGCGTGAAACTAGGTACCAGGGTGGACAGGATGACAATCGTATGCCAGGACGGGAACTATTTTTTAAAGATGGTGACCAAGCGTTTATGTCTCCAGTAGCTACAGGAGATGAAGATGATGCTAATCTAGATGAACTGTATCTTTATACATATAGAGATGGGAATCGGTGGATGAATATTCTAGATGACCCTGATGTAGATACCAGTGCTGTACCAGCTGATGCAAGGGCTACCCATAAGTTTGCATTTTGGGCATATGTTCATGAAGTTATTCATGCAGAGGCTCGGAATGATGAATGGGAACCTGTTAGTGGCCCAGGTGGGAGAAAGATGTTTAAGGAAACTGTGAATGACTTTAGGGTAGTAGCTCTAACTTTCGGACGTAGTGACTATATCTGGAACCAACTAGTAGATATTTATAACGATTGGAATGGCTTGGATAAGGGTGTTATTAGGATTAAACGTACTGGTGCTGGTATGCAAGATACTTCATATGCTCTTGCTGCAACCACTAGGAAAGAAGAAATTCCTGAGGAGGCTGATACCGATTCCTTGCCTACGATTAAAGAATACTTTAAAGGACGCTATGGGGGCTTCTCCATGAATGGAAATGGGCATACTGATAATGCAGTAGCATTGGCAGATTCTAAATCGTTGTTCTAAAATGCTCGTAGATACAGATGATAAATATACAGATGTGCTTACACAATTAGAACGCTACAATACTTTAGTAGTAGATGTAGAAACTAATGGGCTAGACCCATTTGGGATAAACCAAATTTGTGGGGTGGGTATTTCCACTTTGGAGGGAGATACCCACTATTTCCCAGTAAGGCATCAACAAGGCACTAATCTTAAATACTCTCATATCCAAGATTTGTTATCCTTATTAGGGTCAATGGATACTTTGATTGGATATAATATCAAGTTTGATTTAAGATTCTTAGAGAAAGAGGGAATGAAACCTCAACCAAATCAAACATGGGTTGATGTAATAGTGATGGTGCGGTTGGTGGAACCTTCAACAGTAAAGGATTTAGATTTAACAAGTACGATTACAAGAGTATTTGGTGCGGAACATGCAGCATATGATAAAGAAACCAAGAAATATTTAAGGAGTAATAAATGGAATAAGGACTTTTCAATGGCTCCACCAGAAGTACTTGGGCCATATTGCGAACAAGATACATATTGGACATACAAACTATATATGGAAGCATTGAATAAAATTAATGCAACTCAGCAAACCCAAATATTTGAAATGGAGTGTGAATTAACCAAAGTATTATATGGTATCGAAGGTCATGGAGTGTCTATAGATACTCAATATGTAGAAAATGCCATAACTAAAATCACTAAACGAACTAATGAAATAGCTGAGAAGATATATGCATTAGTTGGAAATGAATTCAATATCAATAGTACTCAACAAGTAGGAGAGATATTGAATTCATTAGGAATTCAGTCTCCTATTAAAACACCTAAAGATAAAGATTCGTGGAATGAAGCTGCTTTGATGCAGATTAATCATCCCTTGGCAGGATATATCAGACAGTATAGAGCTTTAGGAAAATTGCGAAGCACTTATATGGAACCTTATCAAGATATAGAAGTGATGCATACTTCTTATTGTAATTGGGGTACCTTAACAGGAAGATTATCTTCTAGAGAACCCAATCTTCAAAATATTCCTAGAACACATTTTAAATTAGCTGATATGGAATTAACGGAGCAAACTAAAGAGGCATTAACTAGTCGTATTAATGCTCAGATTACTGCTAAAGGAATTACGCATACACTAGATTTAGATGATGAAGTATTAAAAACTTGGAGTTTTGTGGGAGATGAATATTATAATGAGGAGGATATAAATCAAGTTTCGGTTAGACGATTGTTTATTCCAAGAGAGGATTATCAATTAGTGTCATTTGACTATTCTCAAATGGAAGTTAGGGTGTTCTTAAGCTATTTAAAGAATCCTGAAGTAGATGCCATGCTACAAAGCAAAGATGTAGACTTTCATGGCGAAGCTGCAAAGATAGCCTTTAAGATAACAGATGAAGATGATTCATTTAAGTTCTACAGACAAATGGCAAAGAACATTACGTTTGGTGTGATTTATGGTATTGGTAAAGCCAAACTAGCGAATCAATTAAACGTGTCTGAAACAGATGCAATGAAATACAAAAAGCAATATTTCGATGGCATTAAAGGGTCTAGGAAATTTTTCAATGCAGTAATGAATACTGTGCAAGAACGTGGGTGGATAAAAAATAGATATGGTAGAGTGTACTCACTTCCACCTGACATTTCATATAAGGGGGTGAATTATTTAGTACAAGGCACAAGTGCCGATATTTTAAATGAAAGGATGATACAAGTATATGAATATCTTAAAACCACTAAAAGTAGTATCTTGTTGCAAGTCCACGATGAAATCATTTGCGAAGTTCATCGGAGTGAATTGGACACGGTACCATATGAGATACAACGATTGATGGAAACGAATAGTTTAGACATTCCTTTACGAGTGGACATAGATGTGTGTAACCCATCATGGGCCACAAAGGAAGCATTAGATGATACGCCAAGAGCGTTAGAAGATTATATTGATTGGAGGTAAGCGATGCCAGTTATAAGTGATAAATCAAATTTTGATGTGCAATTTGAATATGGGGATTTGTCTCAACAGAGATTGATAGAAGTGTTTGGAGGCGATACAAGTACATTAGAGATTAAAAGTGAAAGGCCACATGGTTGGTCAAAGAGTGGTAATATATGTATAGAGTATGCATATGATAGGTGGGACGCTGATAAGAAAGAACGAGTGCAAGCAAAGAGTGGGCTTGCTACAAGTAAAGCTGAACATTGGGCACAGATGCTTATGTTAGAGGATGGTTCCTATGGAGCTATGCTTATCTTCCCCACAGAGTTTTTGCGAGAAGTCATGAGAACACTATGGGACAGTGCGAAGAAAGTAGAAGTTACCAGGGATGAACGTGGCAAAGCATATTGCATACTTCTCCCTCTTGCAGATGTAATGGTGGAGTTGCAGAAAAAAGGTGGGCATTATACAGAACAAACCCGCCGTTCCTTTAATGGGAATGGTAAACAGTCAGACCGTATACCAGATGAAATAATTCCTTTTGACCCCACTAGTACGGAGCCACCTGTATAATGACAACAACACTTATTGACCTTCCCAGTACTTTTAATGATGCATGTGAATTAGTAGTTTTAGATTTAGCTGACTTAATTGTTGCTAAACAGAATGATTATGGTAAGGATAATATTTTAGGGTTTGGGGAACAGGGATTAGTGGTACGGTTGTGGGATAAAATTAATAGGTTAAAGAATTTGGTCTGGCATAATACTAGACCTAAAAATGAATCGGTAGAAGACACATTGAATGATATAGCTGGATATGCTATAATAGGATTAATGTTGCGAAAAGGTTGGTTTGAGTTGCCGATGAAGGAGGACTAATATGGCAAGGAAGGGAAAAAATTGGGACAAAGTTAAAGCTCAAAGTAAATATCCAACTGGTTGGGTGGTAGAGGATGAATTACATCCAGATATGCTAGAGCTTGGAGAGAATAGTAATGCAGCCATCATAAGAGTTTGGACAAGACTAAACGAAGAGCAACAACAGAAAGAGTTAATAGATTCAATAGATTGGAATTAGGAGGAAGAGAATGGCTAAAGTAAGTGTACATTTAGGGTTTACCTTTAGGGTAGGTGCTTTGGATACGAATCAATATAGTCGTATTGATGTAGATGTGAGGGAGATAGATACTGACCTCCCAATAGATGCTCAACTAGAAGTAGCGGGGCAAGCAGTGAATGATGTATGGACTGCGGTTCGTCAACAAGTAGATGAGAAAATTGAGGGTATTTTGGATAATGAGTGAAGTAGAAATAGCCAGAGCTAAAGTAATAGAGAATGTTCTGGCTGAACGTGAAAGACAAGATTCTATTTGGGGTGACCAGAGAGATAATACTGATGATACATGGGCTTTAATCGCCCTTGAGGAATTGGGTGAAGTGGCAAAAGATATAAATGATACCAAATTAGGGTCAGCCTATACTGAAATTATTCAAGTAGCTGCTGTAATGACTGCTTGGGCTGAATCTCTACGAAGGAGAGGAGTCATGAAAAACTATGATTGATGATGCATTAGAGATTGTTGAGGGAATTCTTAAGAAAGATAAAGCTCAATCAGATAAAAAGAAATTGGGATTAGTTAGAGGGGATAGCACAGACTTTGACTATCTCCGTATACCTTTTGGTATTCCAGCATTGGATAGATTAACTGGTGGAGGAATTCCTAAAAAGCGTATGACTATGTTGTATGGCCCTACCAATGTGGGGAAGTCTTATTTAGCTTCTCAAGTAGTAGCTAATGCACAAGCCCAAGGAGGTGTGGCAGCGTGGATAGACACAGAACTATCATGGGATTCTGATTGGTCTGCTAAATGTGGTGTGGATGTACGCAATACTTTAGTAGCTCAACCAGAGACTGGTGAGAAAGCATTTGAAACTGTAAAGCAGCTTATGGATGCTAAAGTAGATGTTATCGTATTAGATAGTATGGCTGGACTTGTACCCACAGATGTTATGAATGCTAAAGAGGGCTTTGATTATAATCCTATGGCATGGCAAGCTAGATTTATTAACACTTCTTTACCAAGGCTATTAGCCCATCTTAAAGAAGGGTCTGCTTTCGTAGCAGTGAATCAAGTAAGAAGTAGCATAGGGCCAGTGGCCTTAGACGCTATGCCTGGAGGAATGGCACAAACCTTCTTCTCTCATTTCTTATTACAGGTTAAAAGGAGTGGGTGGATAAAAGAAGAGACTAATGGAGTGGAACACAATGTAGGTTTTGATATGGAAGTACGTTTACGTAAAACTAAAGTGGGTGGGGAAAATTGGAGTTCAGCCATTATACCTTTTAGAGTAGAGGGTGGTATTGATGTAGTGGAAAGCTTTATTAGAGAAGGATTAGAATTAGGTGTAATTAAAAAATCAGGGCCGTGGTATGAATATAATGCATCTAAAGTAATGGGAATGAATGGGTTAAAGAAACACTTTCTAGATAATCCAGAAGAATTTGAGGGGTTGAAAAATGAACTTACGCCCTAAAGATTACACAAAACAAGAACAATTAATTGCAGCGGAACTATCTCGATTGGGTCTGAGATATGACCAACAAGTAGAAATGTATCCTTATACAGCAGATTTCTTTGTTCCTGAATTGGGAATGGTGATTGAAGCTGATGGGGTATATGGACATCTACAGAAACGAGATATTAAACGTGATGCAGATTTGATGCGAATCTTTGGTATTGAGAATATTCTTCATATTAAAGATAGCACTAAAGAAGGAGTACGAGATACATTATGTCAGGCATTAGAAAACTTTCCTCCTTAAGACCAAAAGGAGATTCGACTCCCCAAAAGATATTTTCTGAAGAGACATGGTTGATTAAATCTCTAGAAGAATCTTTGGGTGGCCCTCAACGTAAAAACAGAGAGGGTGTATTTTACCCCTCTATGTTAGGTAGTTATTGTATGCGGTTATTATATCTTGCATATAATGGCTTACTGCCAGAGCAAGTTATTGATGATAATCTACAACGTATTTTTGATAACGGCTCTTGGTTAGAAGAACGTATGGCTTCATATTTTACTAAAATGGATATACTACTAGATAGGGAGATGGAAGCTAAGTCTACTAATCCCCCAATTTCTGGTAGAGCAGACTTTTTATTGAAGCATGAAGACTATGATAAGATAGGTTTAGAATTAAAGTCCATTAATGATAAAGGCTTTGAGGCGTTAAAGAATCGTCCCAAGAGGGAGCATACAGTACAGTTACAAATCTATCTTCATATATTAAAGCTACCATATGGGGTGGTGTTGTATGAGAATAAGAATAATCAAAAACTAAAAGCTTTTGGAATGCTTCCAGACCCTGAGATATGGGCACAGATAGTTAAGAAGTGTGAGGATGTAATGGCGATGATGGAACCACCATCTCGTTGTACTGGGCCTCAATGGTGTAATTGTAGAAACTATGGAGGGTAAAGATGGATAAAGTAGCAAGCAGAGTTATAAGTAAAGCGGATGATTATTTAACAGATATGCTTGTACCTACCTTTAAAATGGATTTAGAGAGTAAACCAGAATTAGAGTTTGCTAACCTAATGGATGCGGATAGGAGAGCCTTAGAGGAATTCTTATCTGTGTATGGGGGTTACAAAGCGTATCTAGAATGCCAAGTAGCGGATACAGAAGCAAAAAAGACAGCGTTGGAATCATATTTTGAGGAGGGGTATGCTAAAGCAAGTTATCGAGTTAATTCAGACAGGGAAGATGCTGGCAAAAAGAAACTAACTAGAGAGGAGGTAAGGGGGGCTGTATTGGATGGGTTTCCTGAACTGTGGGCTTTACGTCAAGAAGTGATTGAACAGGAAGCTATTCATGCTAAAGTCAAAGGACTACTAACTTCTTATACATCAGCTTTTAATGCTGTGTCTAGAGTAGTAGCCCTACGTACATCCCCTATTAGTGCTTATGGATAAACGGTATTTTATGGGATTGGATTGTTCAACTAAAGCTATTCATGGTGTAGTGATTGATGATGAAGGAATGTTTATAGATAAGTATAAATGGTTTACAGATTCTAGTGAATTTCATACCAGATTCCTTCAAAATTCCCACAATTTTTTGAAAGATTTAGGTAAAATAAAACTAACATATCCTGGTCTTAGGGCAGCAGTGGAAGCTCCGCTGTTCATTCAAAACCCTAGAACTACTATCCAATTATCTGCGGTTATATATACGGTAGATTTTATTTGTTCTTATCATGGATTAGAACCAGAGCTTATTGAGAATACTAAGTGGAAAAAATATGTACTAGAAAAAGGAAATGTCTCTAAGAAACAGATTGCAGAATTTGCTCAGATTTTTTGGAAGCAGAATTTTAAAGAACAGGATTGGGCAGATGCAGCATGTGTTGCTTTATGGAAAAGATATATTGAATTAGGGGAGGATATATGAGTTTAACATTTCATATGAAAGGAAAGACTGAAGTTAGCGTGGAGTATAAAGATAAACTTCCTAAAGGTATGACTGCGGAGGAGTTTAAAGAAAAATATGGTGTTGTGGTGTGGTGTGATTATTTTGGATGTAGGCACAATATTCAGGTTGAAGATACTCAACGTACTACAGGCACCTTACTAAAGAAACGGGGGTATCAACCATTAGGTAAAGACGCAGGAGTTTGGCGAGGATTATGCACTAGAGGGGAAATAGGACTTAAATATGCTGGTGATAAGCCAGAATGTTTCACTTCTGCGGTAAGTAAAACTGGACATGTTAGTTTTGCTAGTCTACTTCAATCTGATGGCACTCCTTATGGGGGGAGTATTGAATCTCAACATCCATCAGACTATAGTTTTGATGTACCCTCTCAATGGGATAGAGGAGATAAAGCTCCACGTAAAGGTATTGTGAAGCCGAATATTAAAGAATTTAACATCTAGGAGAGGGGTATGCCTAAAACATTTCCATTAGAAGTAAAAGAGAGAGCCTTGGAAATTTATTTGCAGGGCTACTCTCCTAAAGATATTGCAGAATCATTACGTGATGAATTTGCTAATGATGTTACACAATCGACTGTATATGCTTGGGTTAAGCAGGAGGGGTGGGAAGAAAAGAAACAATTAGTATATGCAGAGAGTTTGGCACAAATTCAAGAATCTGAAGGCCAAAAGATTAATCGTATTCAACAAGAGCATTGGGATGGCTATTCTAGTTTACGGCATAAAGCTATGCACGAATTAGATTTGTTACAGTTTGATAAAGCTTCTGATGCAGCTAAAGCATTGGATTTAGGGATTAGGGGAGAACGGCAAGTCATGGAAGGGTTAATTAATCTTCAATTTGTGCAAAATGTTCTAGAAGTTCTAGTAGATGAGATACATGATGAAGATGTGCTACGACGGGTGGCAATGAAATTGAAAGCACTAATTCATGTAGAGGAGAAATTATGACCGTAGAATCTAAGGTAACCACTTTTTCAGATGCATTTGACCGCTTATCCGCTGGACTTGCTAGTACTCAATCAGTACAGGTAGGGTCTTTCAAAGACTTCTTAGTTAATGTTTGGGCGTTAAGTTTTGAACATCCTGAGTATTTTAATGCTTGGCATGTAGGACAAGTAGCTGAAGATATTGAGATGTGTTTAGAGGAAGGGTTGAACTATTGTGCAATACTTCCACGTTTTCATTTTAAGAGTACCATCTTGGGACATGCTTTTAGTGTATGGTCATTGTTGAAAGCTAAACGGGATGCAGCTGTATTGTATCTATCTTATAGTGATGGTATGGCTCGTTATCACATCTCTGAAATTAATAAAGCTATTTCTAGAAACCCAATCTTAACTGACTGGATGGATAATCGTTCCCCCAAAGCAGATTTTTCGGCTCGTTATTATGTTAATAAAAAGCCTATGGACATAAGGCATGGCGGTCTTTTTTCATTTAAACGGGGTATGCATGTTAATGGTGCTTTGATTGCTGATGACGTATTGCGTGACCCAGAGAATCCTTTGAATATGGGGCAAATTACTAAGGTAGAAGACCATTTCCTAACTGAGAGTATGTTTATTCCTTTGAAGGGAGTTCCCATTATTGTGTTGGGTACGCCAATGATGCCTGGAGATTTGTTGACAAAGCTGCAAGAAGATGATAGATTCTTTAGTAGAGTCTTACCAGCATTAGACCCAACACCTGAACGAAGGGTATTAATGCCTGAGTTATATAGTGAGGAGTGGTTGTTACAACAACAAAAAGCTAGACCGAAATCATTTGCATCAGAGTTTTTGTTGCAACCTCACTTCACTACAGAATCTTATTTTGAAGATGTGGATATTGCTAAGTGTGAAGATGAGAGCCTAAGAAACTTTAATGCATATAGAAAATACCACAAACCTGACAATGCTAGACTGTATGCAGGATTTGATGTGGGTAAGAAAAGACACCCATCTCATTTAGTTATTTTTAAAAAGGAAGGTGAGCATATTACTCAGATACATCAATCTTGGTTAGATGGGTGGAATTATACGGCACAGATAGAATACCTTAATGAAATTGTGGATAATTTCGATATTGAAAAAGGGTATATAGATAATACTAGAGGAGAGTTAGAGGATAGAGGCTTGGATAGTACATGGTGGCCTATGTCCTTTACACTTAAATCTAAGAACACAATGGCTCAAATTATGGAAGAGTATGTACATTCTGGACGCTTACAACTTTTTAGAGATTCAAGACAGACTAGCCAAATCTTATCAGTGAATAATGAGTTGAAAGCTCCTGAAACTCCACAAGGTCATGGAGATGCGTTCTTTTCAATTGCTATGGCTCTATTAGCATGTCATGAGAGTGAACGTTCAGGATTTAATGATGTGGGGAACTTGTTTGAGATAGTTGAGCCTGATATAATGTCTAGAACGGGGGAAGAAGCTTTAGAAGATTTGAACAGTAAGGGGGAAGACCCTCAGGAAATGTGGTTTCCAGGTAACATTAAATTTGACTTTGGGCGTATGACTAATCCTGAATTGACAATGGCTGACCGCCCAAATCCAAATTGTAAAGAGTTTGCCTGTAAACCTGAATTTTGGGTACCAGAACGAAAACTTTGCATATTTTGTGGACATAGGGGGTAGAGGACAATTGATAGACACACATATTTCTGAACAGGCTGAAACTATTTTAACACATAGGTATTATTTAAAAGATAAAGAAGGGAATCCATTAGAAGATGATATACAATTATTTAGACGAGTAGCTCATGCACTCGCTAAAGTAGAACATAAGTATGAAACTCTTCCTGATAGTATTCAGATACTAGAAGATAAGTTTTTTGAGATGATGTATACTTTAGAGTTTTTGCCCAACTCTCCTACATTGATGAATGCAGGAACAGATGAGGGTACTTTGAGTGCTTGCTTTGTTTTGCCGTTGGAAGATAGTATGGAAGGCATTATGAAATCAGCTACAGATGCTGCAATGGTGCAGAAATTTGGTGGTGGCACAGGTTTTGCGTTATCTAAAATTCGCCCTAGAGGTTCTAGAATTGAGACTACGCATGGTAAAGCTTGTGGCCCAATAGAAGTATTGAAAACCCTATCTCGTATCTCTAGTATGATAACTCAGGGCGGTAAAAGAGATGGAGCAAATATGGCAGTAATGTCTGTATATCATCCAGATATTAGGGAATTTATTGCGTGTAAACATACTGAAGGAGATATTCATAATTTTAATATCTCTGTAGCAGTAGACAATGCATTCATGGTTAAGGTGATTGAAGGTGGTGCCCAACACCCATTAATAGAACCAAACACTGGTGAAGTAGTACGTTGGGAATCTGCTAGAGAATTGTTTCAAGAGATTATCCAAGGTGCTTGGACAAATGGAGAACCAGGAATGGTATTCTTAGATAGGATTAATGTAGACAATACTATGTTAAATGAATATGGGCCTATGATTGCGACTAATCCTTGTGGGGAACAACCACTATTGGGATATGAAAGTTGTAATTTAGGGTCTATTAATTTAGCTAAGTTTGTTTTGTCTTCGTCTAAAGAGGATTGGAAAGAATCTATTAATTGGAGTCGTTTAATACAAGTTGTAAATTTGGCAGTACAATTTCTAGATAATGTTATTGATGCCAATGATTATAGTATTCCTGAGATTGCTCAGATGACTAAATCTACTCGTAAGATTGGGTTAGGAGTGATGGGATTTGCTGACTTATTGGTTAAATTACGTATTCCCTATAATTCAGAACTAGCTCGACAGATTGGTAGTCATCTAATGGGGATAATTAAAGCCACTGCTTTAACAAAATCTCTAGAATTAGGGGCTATGAGGGGTACGTTCCCTGCTTGGGAACATAGTAAGTATAAGATACATGAGAATGTTAGAAATGCATGTCGTTTAACTGTGGCTCCTACAGGCACCATTTCTATGATTGCTGGTTGCGCTAGTGGTATCGAGCCTCTTTTTGCATTGGCGTGGAGAAAACAAAATATATTAGAGGGGCAGACACTTTTCTATATTAATGAACAATTCCAAAAGGATGCTCATGAATATGGTTTCTATTCTGATGAACTAATGTCTTATCTAGCTGAAGGAGGATTGCTTAAAGATAGACCAGAAGTTCCGAATTGGGTGAAGGAGGTCTACATTACGGCTCCTGAAATTGACCCCGAATCACATGTATTGATGCAAGCTACTTTTCAGGAACAGGTAGACTCTGGTATTTCCAAGACTATTAATTTCGCATCAGAAGCTTCTATAGAGGATGTTAATAATGCTTATATTTTAGCTTGGAAGACAGGATGTAAAGGTATTACTGTTTATCGTAATGGAAGTAGGAATAAAGAAGTCTTGGTTAATGGACATAGGACTAACAAACAATTGTCTTTTGACTTAGATGCAGAGTGTGGATGTGCGAATCCAATGATTGTACAAGAAAGCGGTTGCGAAACTTGTAAAACATGTGGATGGAGCGCATGTAAGATTTCGTAAAAAATTAGTATTTTAAAGTATAATAGTATAGCGGGAGGTAAGTTATGGTAGGAATGTTCTTAAAAGAAAGGGATGTACAGTATGTGGCGCATAGAGATGAAACAACTCAAACTTGGCGTATTTTAGACACTTGGCATGAATCACTAATGGATTTAGGGCCAGATGATGAGATTCCCGATGATAGTCCTGGGGTAGAAATTATTACCGAAGGGGCATTCATAGCTTTAATTAAAGAGGGAGCTAGATTAGGAGTATTGCAAAATGCTTCGTTTAGCGAACATGCTACGCTAGAACGAGATTTATTGACAAAGGATGAAGATAATCTAGATTTAAAGAAGCAAATTTTAGATTTGGAAGAGCAGCTTACAGCTGCGAAACAAAGTCCGAATCGGTCAGAAGGATTTGAGCTTAAAGAAATGGCAATGAATGCTTTACTCAAACTAACTAGTATGTCAGATATTGAAAATTTGACTAAGGATTAATGTATGAAATTATCTGAATATCTACCTGAGGTGCCTAAACTTGCTCAGACTATGATTAATATGAATGAGCAAATCAGCTTTTTGGAGTTAATGAAGTCCCGTGGTGAAACTGGGGAAGGCCCAACCATTGGCTTAGACCATGTAGTAAATACATGGGTACGTCATCAAATGGCTTATCGTCAACAGCTTGTAATGGACTTGCAGATGTTGGCTATGTCAGTTGAAGAGATTAGGGCACCTCTACATCATATTACCGCAGAAGTTTTTCGTAGGGGTATGGAATGGGTGCCTCTAGTAGAGAATCCAGATGTATCTCAGAAAGAACGTTTTAATGAGTTTATGGATGATTGTAATATCTTTGACCAATCTTTGGAAGAAGTATTAAAACAATTCCATTTTGATGTGAATTGTATTGATGATTCTTTCTTGTATTTAGTTAAAGAGTATAAAAATGTAGACAATAAAACAGTGCGTTCTAAGGTTAAAGAAATTCGTAGGCTTAATCCTGCACTGATTGAATTTGATTTGGATGCTGCGGGACTGCCTAAAAACGCTCATTTCATGTGCCCTATTCATAGGGAAAAGATTTTAGAAGAACCTAAACAATGTGAAGATGATAAGTGTAAATTAGATTGCATTCCTGTAATGTATAAATACTATCATCGAAATCAGCATTTGTTTTTGTTTGACGCTGAAGTAATTCATATTTCTAAGTTCTCTCCATCAGAAACATATGGGTGGAGTCCTATCTTAACAGTCTTTGAAAAAGCTTTGACGTTAATAGGAATGGATAAAAATCTATATAGGTACTTCTTTGAACGGAAGATGCCAGCTTCTATGATGATGGTGTTTACTGATGACCCTGAATCATTGCGTAGAGAACGACAACACATAGCTGCTCAGACTAGACTTGACCCTAACTATATACCTATGGTAGCGGTTTCTTCTAGGCAAAATAGGGGGCGGGTAGATATGGTAAGACTATATCACACACTTCAAGAAATGGATTATCTACCAGTACGAGCAGAAATTAGGGAACGTATAGCTGCTATATGGGGCGTTACTCCTGCTTGGCAGGGTGCGCCTGAAGCCTTTGGTGGACTGTCTACTCAGACTCAACAGTTAGTAGTTATGAGTAGGGTAGTTGAAGGTGACCAAAGATTATTCCATGAGAAGGTATTCCCACAATTATTGGAAGCTTTTGGTATCACTGATTGGGCTATACGGCTACCTAATCCAGAAGAAAAGGCTGAAGCTACTCGTATATCTTTTGCTCAACAAAGGGCACAAGTAGTTAATCAATACATTGCCTTAGGGTTTGATGTACGATTGAAAGATAATGGAGTCAATCTTGATGAAGCTGAATTCCTAGTGTTTGGTAAGCCAGTGCCTATGATACAGATGCAGGGCGAACAAATGGCTATGGGATTAGAACAACAGCAACAACAGATGGAAATGATGCAACAGCAACAGCAGCAACAACAGCAAATGCCAGCTGCTCCTCCTGGGGTTAATCAAGCTCCTGGTAGAACTGGGGCTGCGCCAGGTGGTGGAGAAGGTGCAGGAGCAGAACCAGCCCCTGCTATGCCTATGCAGATGATGTTAACTAAGGACGCTAAGAAGTTTGGTGGACGGTTTGCTGGTATAACTCCAGATTGGCATGACAAATCACCTTTAGAAGAAGATGATGTAGATGAAATTGCTGATGCTAGAGCAGGAAAGAGTTGGATGCAAGATTTATTTGATAAAGGCTATACTTCACCATTAATTAAAGAAGTAAATACCATAGGCACTAAGATGTGGTTTGCTCAAGATGGAGTAGATTTTGTGGCTGACTTAAATCCATTAGGGGTAACTCACATAGAGAAGGCTACTTTTGGGCAGGGGCCAATAAATAAAGCTCCTAAAGGCCCATCTGAAAAACCTACCATAAGTTATAATCCTTCACAAACTGGTAATTGGCGGGATGCAGAAGAGGAGGAAAATAATGCCAATTTCTGAACGTAATGGTAAATGGTATTGGGGTAGTAAAGGCCCATTTAATTCCCGTAAAAAAGCAGAGGAGGTTGCACAAGCTGCACACGCTTCAGGTTATGAAAAATTACTTAAAGAGGGTGATGGCGGTGCTGGCCTTGATGGACTTAGCGGTGTCGTTTTCACATCCGAAAATGCTGGAATTTTTACCCCCACTCATGGAGGCTCCAAAACAACTAGAAAAGAACGAAAGCATATCAAGCGAGAGCATGATGAGAAACGAAAGAAGCTGCTAGGAAAGCAGAAAAAGAGTGGCGTAGAAAGACTTGAACAATTTGTTAAAGAAGGTTCCCCTATTAAGAAAGCTGTGAATAAACGTTCTGATGGAATGCCTCAAGGGGATGTTGCACACAACCCACAAAATAATCTTATACAAGTAGATTATCGTAAGTTGGGTGAAGATAGAGAAATAGGTAAAGATAATGAACCTAACTCTAGTATGTCAGGATTAGATAGTCGTATGGATGCAAGCACACATGCTACTAAACCACAGGATGAAGACCCAAGTATTACCACTAAATCAGTACCTAATAAACCTGATTGGGGTACTAATAAAGCATATGTGCAGAAAGCAGGAGTAGCAAGTTTTGCTAATATAGGACAACAACCTAATCAAAACACTGAGTCTCATGATATTTCTACTGAACCACAAGCAAAATATATAGAACGAGGTAAAGCTGTGTGGGATAAAAAGAACGATATACAAGACATTAAAATGAATGATGTGACTAGGCGGGTCAAGAAATATCAAGAAGATGATGAAGCTGATGTGGAACAGCCTTTAGGGGTTGCTTCAGCAGCAAAGTCTCAAATTCAATCTATGGAAAAACAGTGGGGGAGTGGAAGTGAAAGAGGGGAATACAAACGTTCTGAAGATGGGGATGAGATTCCCCCTGATAAAGATGAAGTATTAGAAGAAGCTGAAAGTGCTAAAGTTATAGAAGCTCTTCAAAGACTTCAAGCTCGTAAGAAAGGATATGTAGAGAAGGGAGAAACACACCCACTATTTCTTGCTATGATGGATGATATTGATGAATAATGCATGTATGAAATGTGGTGGTTCCCTGCATTTAAATAATGATAAAGATTTGAGTTGTTTGATTTGTGGAACAGTTGTTGTTTTAACTGTTCGCCGTGCTTCTGATATAACAGGTATTCGGAAAAAGATTTCATCTGATACTAAATGGCGTATGGCTTCTCAAGGCATCCAGAGGAAAAAAGGAAGCCCTAGAAAATTCTTGGGTGGATGATTATGCCTAAACGTACTTTCACAGAAAAAACTGGGTATCCTGCTAAGTTTTTAAATCCAGGCTATCTAGGAGAAATGAGTCCAGATGAATTAAGAGTCCTTAAAACAGAATTGAAGAATCGGTCTAAATTAAGAAAACGGTGGGGTTTTACTGAAGGTGAAACAATTACAAACCAGAAAATTCAGGCAAGAGCATTGGAGGAAAGCGAGAGAGATGACCAGCATATTTACAGTGGAGATGAAGCAACAGAGCCTTAAAAACAAAGATGCATATTTTTTACAAATAGCAGATACTGTAGCAACTAGAGCTACATGTCCTAGACGTAGAGTAGGGTGTGTCTTAGTAGATTCTAAACAACATATTGTGGCTACTGGATACAATGGAGTCCCATCAGGATTTACCCATTGTACAGATGTTCCGTGTGAGGGAGCAGACCTTCCTTCAGGAACTGGTTTAGATGTATGTGAAGCCATTCATGCAGAGGTAAATGCATTCTTGCAATTACGTTCTGATGATGACTTAACTGCATATGTCACCATCATGCCATGTTTCCCATGTGCTAAAATGATGGCGAATAGTAATATAAAACGATTAGTCGCAGCAGAAAAATATGTTCATAATCAAAGTATTGATATGCTACAAAAGGCTGGTATCTTAATAGATATTGTGAATTAAATATGACATTAACAGAGATATTAAAACAAGCGTTTTCTAATAACTCTTGTGTTGAAAAATTTAAACTATCTTTAGAATTAGATGACATACAAGTAAGTGCTTCAGAGGAAGAAGTAAAGATAGTTTTTGTGAAGGCAGATAAATTAGAAACGTTGTTATTAAAACCTCAACAAGTACGGGTGGGGCCAAAACATAGAAGGACAAAAACAGGGGTTCAACATGTTACAGGCTATACAAGAAGTGCTTCTCAACCAGATACAGAGGAGTTAATTCAGGCCCAGGAAAGTGATGCAGATATGGATAATAAGACTGAAGTAGCTTTCCAAGAGTTTATTGAATGTTGTTTAGAATCTATTGATGGGCAATCAGTTACGATTGAATAAGAGGAGGAGATATGGATGCTAGTAAAGTGACACCCCTACAGGAATATATTATTGCAAAACATTCACGAATGGTAGGACGAGTATTGGATTTAATAGAGGCTGCTATGCCAGAAGGCACACAATGTGAAAAATTGAAGAAACTTGCACAGGTTCCATTATATGATTTCCGAAATGATATGCTTAAATTAACATTTACGGAAGATGTTGTAGAACTTGCTGAAGAATAACGAAAGTTTTTCAGAATATTTAGTATAATAAGATAGTACGAAAATCGTACTTTTTATCGCTTTTGGGAGTCGGAGGTGGCTTAGACCAACTTCCTTGGCAAAAATAGACGAATGGAGGGATATATATTATGGGAGATTCGGATATTGTAGAACGGTTGGAAAAGCAGATTGAGGGGAGTAACCTCGCTCTTGCTGCCGTTGCCGAGGTGTTGCACAAGATGGACGCTCGACTAACGAAAGCAGAAGATGAGGAATTTGAGTTGTCTCAAGAAGAGGAAGACCAGATTGAGAAGCAGGAGATAATTAAGGCTGTTGCTGGTGAAGTGTACGGTTTAATCAAGGCTGATTCTAGTAACCCAACTGGCGCACAGTGGGGCGAAACAGAGAAGAAAGCTTCGACAATGACTGGAACTGGTCAGGCTGACGATAAAGAGAATGCAGTAACTATCGACAGTAAGACTGAGAATGTTCAACGTACTATTCAAGCTATGCAGAAGCAGCTAGAATTGTTGAAAGAAAGCGTAGATGAAGATGGGTATGGATTTAGCAAGGAAGGCGACGATGATGTTCCCCCTGAAGAAGCGGAGGAAGACGAAGAAGATGATGAAGAAGAATTTCCTGAGGAAGTTCAAGAAATGGCAAAGCAAATAGCTGACCTACAAAAAATGGTTGCCCAGAAAAACGGTAACGTTCAAAAGATGATTGAGAACGAGACTGAAAACCGCTTGCGGAAAATGGGTTTCCGAGAAGAGAATGGCCTAAACCGTCCTCAGATTGTTCAGTATGGCGATATGGGAGTAGATGGTACTACTCCAATCCGTAAAGGCACATCCAGTCCTGAAGACACTGTTGACCAGATGATGCAACTATCTTATAGTGAATTACGTCGGTTGCAGGAACAGGTTGATTCGGGTGACACTGACGGAGTTCCAAGGGAACTATTAGGATATTAATTTAAATTCGATTTTAAGGAGAAACGATTATGGCTAATCCATCCCTAGCTGAGTATATATCTCAGTCACAAAGAGGGCTTTACCAGAGCGTTTTCGGCCCTGGGTTTATGAAGAAAGCTGGTGCTGGCATTGGTACGCCGTTTACGGTTGACACTGCTACTGGCATTTTCAATACTACCTATGGACGAAAAGTCTGGCAAGCTCTAAATAACCAGACTCGTTTCTTTAATGCGGTGCCCCGTGTAGTATGGGGCAATACGGCTGGTTGGAGGGTACGTACAGACCGTGGTTCTGGACGCTCTCGCCCAGTTACTGAAACTGGGAATATCCCAACCGTTGACATTTCTGACATTCAGACTGTATCGAGCTTGCCTCGTATAATTTCTACAACTTTCGGTGCGTCCGTCAAGTCCGTCTTCACGGCGCAGTTGGAAGGTGGTGTCGGAGATGTGCTGGCGTTGGAAAATGAAAACGCCCAGCTAGACCACATTAAAGAGATAAATGAAGAACTATTGGCCTTGTCAGCTGCCAGAGCTTCTGGTGGAACTGATGCAAGGGCTGACTTTGGTTCGACAAATGCCATTGCAAAACATTTTAAAATAGGTGATGAAGTTAACCGATATGACTTGAATGCCACGGCGCATGATATTACTGGCGGTATAACCGTTGGTGGTGCTGCTGGTACTGCTCATAGCGGTGGACAAGTTACTTTGGATGCCACTGGTTTGTCCGATGCTTGGGCAGCTGGTGACATTATGTATGTATATAGTCGTGCGGGATTTAGTTCCTTGGACGATATGGTAGCGGAAGACGGTGCTGCTGTTGGTGGCGGTTCTGCTAATGTGCGGGTCTTTGACCTAACACAAGCAGGACGGGCTGCTGGTGGTTGGAATGCTGCTGCTTCTGTAAGCCACAACGCTGGTGTAGGGCGTGACCTTTCCCTCAATCTGATTGATACGGCGATTCAGAAGATTAGGGAAAATGGTGGCGAACCTAAACTAATTTTGATGGGACATGACCAGTACTTTAAACTAGAGCGACTGCTCAATTCCCAGCAACGGTATATGGGCCAGGAAGAATATCAGGTTGGTGTAGGCTCTGAGCGTACATTCCCTGGTACCCGAACTGGTTTGGTACTAGCAACTTACATGGGTATTCCTATCCTTCCAGATGCGGATGTGCCTAAGTCTGTTTCTAGTGCGGGTGCTATACTAGGTTCTAACATCTACGTGTTGGACACCGATTATATTGAAATGGCTATTGCACAGCCCACTCAGTATGTAGAGAACCGTGACTACTTCGCAGCTAATGCGCTAGTTGTTAGGGGACTCCTCTATACAATGGGTGAAATGCGATGCAAGAACCTTTGGGTACAAGCTAAAATAGCTGACCTGAACGCCTAATCCACCACTTTGGGGTGGGAGCCTTTTGGCTCCTGCCCCTTTTATTCTATTAAATACTTCATAATTAAGGAGTGATACTATGGCTCTTACCATAACAGTTCCTGGCAATGCATCAGATATGACGGGTGTGCCTGGGAATAATAAATATGTCATTAAAACTTGCACCTTTGATAGCAGTTATGCTACTGGTGGTGAGGCTCTAACCGCTACTACTTTGGGTTTAGAACAGATTCATTTTGTTGCTTTGTCTATGGAAAATAGTGGGTATGTTCCTCAATATGATTACACTAATTCAAAAATAGCTTTGTATGAAGCTGGCGCAGATGGAGCAATTCTAGATGAGGTAGCCAACACTACAAACGTTTCAGCAGTAAAGGTTCGTGTATTAGTATTCGGTAGGTAAGTAGCTATGGCAACTTTCACAGATACTGATTTAGATGTTAAATTAGCCGTATATATGGAACGGCTAGATTCGTATATAGAAAGTCAAACCAGATTAAATGATACTCTTTGCGCTAGATTTGAAGAGATGGGCGAAGAACTTGATGAAATTAAACATTGGAGAGCCAAGATTTATGGGGCCAAATCAGCTTTTGTAATTATTAGTGTTATTGCTATGCATACAGGCATGGTACTAGGAAGCTTATTCGCCATGATGACTTGGTTTTCAAATAGGTAGGAGTGGTTTATGAATTCTGAACATTTTCCTGAGGCATGGCCCTCATGGGAGATTGACCCAAGTACTAGGACAAGCGTACATGTTTGGACTAAGTATGCCCCTATTGATGTTAGTGTAGGTACTTCTGCGACGGATATATTTACAGTAGCTAGAGGAGTTCCCTCTATCAACTTAGTAAAGAATCCGTCTTTTGAAGTAAATACATTAACTGATTTTACAGCTTCAGGGTCTGCTATATCACAAAGTAGTGCCCAAGCTGCCAGTGGGTCAAATTCCCTTTTAGTTAATCCCGCTAACGCTGCTGCTGGAGAAGGTTTTTATTGGTCTATTACTGCTCCAGGGCATCCTGAAGGAAGTTCGCTTGTTGCTCAATGTGAGGTTAGAGGAGCTTCAGCTAGTGGCGATGTTAAGATAGAAATTCAAGATAGTGCTGGTGTAGCTTTAGCTTCTAGTGCTACTCATTCCTTATCTACTAGTTTTACTAAAATTAGTGTGGGATATGAATTAGTTAATCGTCTTGCAACTCCATATAGAATAGCTGTTGTTAGTGTAACACAGCATAATATAGATTTCTATGTGGATAAATTTATGGTAGAGTATCGTAAAGATGGGTTTGTAAATGATTATGTTGATGGGGCACAAGGCTTACATTATGAATGGTTTGGTACTGCGAATGCCTCTGAATCTAAACGCAGAGCGGGAATAGTTGTTGTTAGAGGCTTTAAACTAAAGAATGGACATGGCAGTAATACAATCAATATTGCATTAGATGCGGATGCCACAGCTGCTGGAACATCATCTACGGGTGTTTTACTTAAAGCGGGAGAAACTTGGGAAACAAATCATCCCATTGATATTAGGAAACGTATTTCCGCTATCGCTTCAGGTGCGAGTTCTCAATTATACGGAGTAATTTGGGGAGTACACGAAGGTTAATGAAGATTATAACTGCTAGTAAAATAGCATCAGCACCACTTAATGCTTCGGGTTTAATGTGGTTAGAAAAAGCAGAGGGTGGGCAAGTTACTGTTGATGATATTGGTGATGCTTTACAAGAATTTTCTAGGCTTTTTAAAGCTGGAATCGCTTCCAAAGCTGAGAAGTTAACATTAGCTAGAGCCTTTCCTGAGAATCGCCAATACACTGAGGCTGCTGCTAAAGTAGGTGACGATGAACCTATGGTTGTTGGTGGCCCTGCTTCTGTATCTTTAATTGATAGAGAGGGGCATTTAATTACTACTGAGGCTTTAAAGAAAGCTTTCACTAAATTCATGGATAACTTTAGAACTCGTAATGCAATGGTTCTACATTCTGATGTTCAGGTTGGTTGGGCTTTACCAGCTTATATAACTAAAGGTGGACAGATATTTAAGAGTGGAGTAGATGATAAAGGTCTATTCTTTATTTGTGAATTGCGGGATGACACAAAAATTTCTGAAAAGGTAATGAAAGAGATTAGTGAAGGCAGACTTAAATCTTATAGTATTGCTGGTTCTGCATTGAAAGTACAAAATATGCAGAAAGGGTTAGTTCCTTATATGCAAGTAGACGATATGGAATTAGCTGAAGTTACAGTTTGTGAGAAGGGTGTTAATCAGAATGCTGGCTTTGAATTGTTAAAAGCAGAAATGCCACAAACTGGAAAGATTGATAAAGACCAATGTGATTACAGAGATGCTACAATGGAAGAAACCATGCGTGGTGAAAATTGTGGGCATTGTAAATTCTTTAATGCTGAAGATAAAACTTGTGATACTGTAACTGGTGATATTCAACCTGGGGATTGGTGTAAAATATTTGCACCTATGGAGCAACAACCCAAACATGCAAAGGTGGTTGTAGTAATGAGAGATAATGAAAAAGTGGATTTTAAGAAATCCTTCGATATGTGGATGGAAAAAACTGAAACTGTTAAAGACCCTCTAAAAGCTAAAGAGTCAATTGCTACTCTTCAGAATTTTGCTGGAAGAGAAAAAGAGCATCATCAGCTTTTGAGAGAATATGGTTTTCCATCTGAGCAACCATCTGAGTCAGCACGTTATACTCCTGTTATAGAAACTGAAACAGATGATGATGGTATCCCCAGGAATATTGTTGGGCCTTGGGTTGTAAATGAAGCTGGACAAGATTTGGGTGAAAAGTTGGATGAAGACGCTCCATCTTATAACCAATCTGAAAAAGCTAAGAATCGTAAGTCAGGCGATGCTGTTCAGAAGATGGGCTTTTTATTTAAGGCTCCAAGTGATGATGAACGTAGAGATGCAGACACTCGTAGGTCTGGGCCTAGAGGACGTATTCCTGCGGGACAATCAGCGAGTGAAAGAGAGGCTCGTATACCACGGGCTGATGCAGAACAAGTAAGAAAGATTCAACGTCAACGTGGAAGGACGGGCAGTACAGTTCCGTTTCAACCCGCTCCTGGTTATGTAGATAGTCCTAGAGGACGGGCAGAAGCTGCTGGTGCCTCTGTTAGAGATGCAGCTGAATCTCAAGCAGCGTTTCAACGACGGGCACAAGAATTAAGCCCTACAGCTAGACGTACTCTACGACAAGAACGTACTAGGAAAACTGGTGAAAGACAAAGGTATTTCAATAGACCCACTGCTGTAGACCCACAAAATAGAACAACTCCTAGAGGTGCTTCTTTTACTGGTGCCCCAGGTCAGAAGAAGGCAAAAACTGCTGCTGATATTCAACGAGAGAAACAAGAAGCACATGAAGCTGGTATACGCAGAATGACTGAAGGCATTGCACAGCAGAGACAACAACGAGTAGATGCTAAAAAGCAACAAGCTGGTGAGGAATCCCGTGCAAGGCGGGGAGGATTTAAGGGAGCATTAACAAGAGCTAAACAACGTGCAGGACGAGCTACTGAACGGGGAATGGAAACTGCTCGACGCATAGGCGGTCAATTTGGTACTGGTGTAAAGTCTGGCATGACAAGTGGCAAATTAGAACAAGGCCGTGATGAAAAAGGTAGAAGAACGGCATTACCTACAGCTAGTAAACGAGGCCGTGAAGTAGGACGAGGCGTTGCTGGTTTATGGAGAGGATTTAAAGACCGTCCTACTAATGAAGCTGGCGACTATATGAGTTATCAAGGAGAAGGTAAAACTGGTAAACGAGCCAGACAAGTTGGACGAGGTGGCAGAAAAGTATATGATTGGGCTTCTGGACAAATGCCATTCTTCTCTGACGAAGCTAAAGCTAAACGAGAAACTGAACGGACGTTTGCTGGTAGTGCCGTACAACCAGGTGGTATGGCAGGACGTAACATGGACTATGATGGGCATGTTGGGGAATTCAAAGCCCATAATGAAAGAGTGCAAAGTACTGGGAATGATACACAAGAAGGATTCTTGCATAACCTACAACGATTGGGTATGACTAAAGATAATCAACGTATGTTTAATGTAAGACATGGGAAACATATTGGCAGTAAAATGCAAGATGATATGCACTCACATGACTTTTTGGCGGGTGAAGGAAAAGATTGGGATATAGAAATACATCCTGATTTTGCTCAACACGCTGATGAGATTCATGCATATCTTAATGAGTACAAAACACATATGTCTGGTGCCCCAGGAAAGGGACAAGGTGCCCAACTTAAACCTGGAGCAAGTAGCCAGAATATGGAATGGACTACTCCACAAACAGAACAGCCAGCAGCTGCACCACAGCCACAAACACCTAATCCGAATGCTCCACAGGTGCAGGAGATAGGTAGTTCGCAAACAGCTATTGGTGGGGCTGGTGGGCCGAAACAAACGGCTTTGTCAGGAACTGCTCAAGCTAGAGCTAATCAAGCTAAATTCTTAGCTCAACCAGAAGATGTAAATGTTCAATGGGGATTGAAGTCTGTTAAGAAATCAACCATAGATTTAATGCTATTAAAAGCTTTAGGAGTAAGATATGTCACGAAATAATATTATTAAACAAATTAATGCACTTCAGAAATCTTTAGATGATTTAGAGAAAGGTAAAAGGCAAAGGTGGCCTACTCCTCCTCCCTCTCGACTTAAGGATACTAAAGAGGATAGGGAACGTCCTATAGAGACACCTCCTGATGTACCTAAAAAACCTCCATATCAACCTATGGAGGATGTAGGTAAAGCGGAGGGAGATACTGCTCCTGCTACTGAGTCTACTCAAAGGGATGCTGCTAAAGCTCGTCAACGTAATGAAGCTGCGGAAGATAGGCGCATAGCTGAAATTCCCCCACAGCCTGTCGTTATTAAGAAACCTCCATATAAGATGGAATATGCTGATAAAGATGTGGAACTAGATTTAAAGGGCGATTCAATAGATAAAGATGATTATAGTCATGGGCAAGGCCGTGTCCCTGAACATATTAAAAATAGAGATAAAACGAAAGAAGAAATAGGCCGTGGAAATGTGAGAAGGCAAGGGCCAGAAAAAGTAGTGGTTCCTAGTAAGCCAACTCCTGAAGAAGATAATTTTGAAGCTATGAGGAAATCACTCTTGAAGTTGATGCAATATGGGGGAGCCTAATCCTAATTTAGAGAAATTTCTTCCCGCCCTACTTGGTATTATAGGTAGGGTTGCCAGAGTTGCTGGTGCATCTGGAGGGGGAGATGAGGAAGAGGAAAAATCTATGGATAAACAACAGATTGAAAAATCTCTCTTAAAGATAATGAAAGGTGGTTCCTTTTATGGTGGTGCTAGGGAACCGAAAGGAGGAGTAGCCCAAGGTAAATTACCTAAGGGAGATTCTCCGTGGGGGCCAGAACAAAATAAAGCTAGACAAGAAGCAGCTTTAGAAAGATATATGGATACTAAATTCGGTAAAGAAAAAACAGTAGAGAAGGGTGATAGGGATATGCCCATTCAGGAACATAGTGACATTAAGTTTCGTCCTGGGCCAAAGACACATCCTGAACATACACGCATTCCAACTCCTGAAGACCCTAGAACATATAGTGATGTTCAAGCTCCTGAAGAAGAAAGTAATGGCTTTGGCATGGGAGATTTAGAAGAACGTATTGCTAACAAACCCAGGAATAGACCTACTTTTCCTGATAGGGCAAAGGATAACCCAAGTAGGAAAGAACGAGAAGGGCAATATCAAGGGAGTGGTAGACCAAAACCAGAACAAGGTGCTACTCCTTCTTTCTCTGCTTCTTTAAAAGCATTGAATAAAATGTTAGAAGAGGGTTTCCTATCAAAAAAAGCTGACCCCGCAATGGCTGCTCAGAATCGTTCTGCTGCTAGACAACGTAGTGCAGCAACTCAAGAGCGCATTGCGGGACAACATGCTGCTGGTGCCCAACAGGTTCAAGGGCCAGCAGATAATACCGCACAACAACTTGGGTCAGCAGTAGCTGATGCACTTCCTTGGGCTATTAGAGATACTCAGGCAGAAATGGGTAGAGGCGGGGGACAGAGTTCCTCTCAACCAAGAGAAGGACAACCTTCATGGGCAGGAGTTGATGATGCAACTTCTCAAGAGGATATGGTTAGTGCCGTTACTAATCTACAAGAACATGTAGGAGGAACTGGTGCTGCATCAGGTAGTGGAGAAGTAAATCCTCAACCTAAACCAGACAGTTTAGGATTAACTACAAACAAGCCTTGGGAATCAGCTAATGCTAATACTGCGCCTGGAACGCCAGCTGCTGCGTCAGGAACTGCTCCATCTACTAAGCCAGCCAATACTGGTGTTAAAACAAATAAGCCAGAAGGTTTGGACTTAACTACAAAAGCTCCTTGGAAACCCGCTAATTCAGCTTAAAATCTCTTGACTAATGACTATTTGCTAGTATAATACTAATAGAGCATAATTATTAGTTAGGAGGTTTTTGTTTATATGATAGGAATAATTAGTTGCGTGGTAGCGATACTTTTATTCGCATTTCTCGCTGCATACTTATGTAATACTAGTGATAGGCGCATAAATTATGTGGAAAGTGAAAAGCTTAAAAGAGAACGAGATTTAATGAGGTGGCTATAAATTAATATTCGTCCACAAATATTTCTTAGTGTAGTCCTTTTAGGAGGTATAGCTGCTTATTCAATGTGGTTAGGAATGACTGAAATTGCTACTGGTTGTATTACTCTTATAGGCGCATTAAGTATGAAAATTTTAGAGAAAGAATAAGGAGGAGTTATGGTAGTGAATAATTTTGATAATGAGCCAATCCAACTCTGTTTATGTGGACATTTGGGTTGTGTTAATGATACAGTAGAGGAGCCATGTCTTTTAGAGGTTACTGTAGCTAAAGAATGTGGGTGTACTCATTGTACTTGTCAGGATGAAGAAGAAGAATGACCTAATCAATTCTAGGAGGAGAGATGAGAGTAGAGCTTATAGACCATTTGGGAACGGACTTAACTGTAGTAAATGCAGCGAGAGTTTCGTTTAATAAAGAGCATCAGGAATGGAAAGATAACGACGAAAAATTAATACGGTACTTGGCACAACATGGGCACTGGACTCCCTTTGGGCATCCGCAAATGCAATTTAGGGTTTCTGCGCCCATTTTTGTTGCCCGTCAATTGGTGAAGCATCAAATAGGTTTAGTTTGGAATGAAGTAAGTAGACGCTATGTAGACTACACTCCAGAGCTATTTATAGTCGAGGATGGTAAGTGGCGGGGTAAACCAAATAATGCCAAGCAAGGGTCTACTGGATATGTTAATTTGCCCCCATCAGTTATGTCAAATATAGAAATGAATAATGGGTGGGCATTAGACCTTTATAATAAACTTCTTAAAGAGGGAGTAGCACCTGAACAAGCTAGAATGGTATTACCTCTTTCTACCTATACGGAATGGTATTGGACAGGTTCCTTAATGGCATTTTCTAGGGTCTGTAATTTACGCTTATCTTCAGATGCACAAGAAGAAACGCAAGAAATTGCTAGACAACTAGCGGAACATTGTGCTAAACTGTACCCAGTAAGTTGGAAGTATTTAGTACAATATAGAAAGGAGGAGTAATGGGATTATTTCATTCACATGGGGCAGCAAAATTTGGCCTTGCTTCTTTAGTGGTAGGAGTTCTACACTTCTTTGAGGATATGGCCCTAGTGCTTGCGGGTAGACACACAAATATAGACGTATGGATGATTCTAGTAGCAGGAGGATTATTCAGTTTATGCGTAGCAGGATTCTTTAAGTTAGGCGTAGTTAAGAAACATTTGTTATAGGAGGGAAGATATGTCAGCAAAAGGTGGAATGTATAAAGCAGAACATAATAATCTTATGGGGTATGTAAGGGCATATAATAAGGATAGTGCAGACGCTCAAATGAAATGGGTTAAAGAGAACAAGACCTGTTTCTGTGAATCTTGTGTAGAAGCATTAGCTAAAGATTATTCAGTGTATATAAAGGCTAGTTCAGCACATCATACTATGGCTCAAGTTTTACCAGGAGGTGTACATGCAGTGTGAAATGATGGGTTGTAAAAAGGAATCGTTTAATTCCCTTTCGATAGGCCCAGGCACATATATACCATTATGTCGTATACATTATGATAGTGTTAGGGCAAATTTAGGAGTAGTTGATGATGAACAACGAAGACCAATTGAGGGCAATACTACAGGAATGGATGAAGTGGCTTAGAAACTACTACTCGTTAATCGGGCCAGTAGGAGATATAGATGTGTTATATAAGAAAACAGAAGAAGCGTTATCTCAATCTAAGTTGGAGCGATACTTATGAAACAAGCAATAAAATTTATAATAGCTTTTTTGGCCCTGAATTATTTTTCAGGAAGAACCAATGTAAAAGATTTAGTGCATAGGGCTGTAGATGTAGGGCTTACCATAGACCATGTATCGCAAGATGGTTCTATATCTCAAGAAGATAAGGATGCTGTAGTTCAGGAGATACAAGAGTTATCGGATGCGGTAATTAAATTCTTGGACGAAATAGAACTCCCGAAATAAAGGAGGTGATTCTTATCTCTGGATACCCCCCAACCGAATTACTATTGGGGGGTGTTTCAGTCCTGAAGATGAGGAGAATAGATGGAAGCATTTAAGTGGAATATAGAACATAAATACTGGCATTTGTTTGAGGAACATCTAGGAATCCATTGCTATTTACTTCAAGTAATATCTCCCCCGATTCCTGGGACTAAACAAGGAACATTTGGGATGCCATATATTTATACTTTAGTACAGGCTTTAATAGATGAAAACGGAACGTGGACTTTACAGGCCAATCCCTTTAGTAATGTCTATGATGCCTTAGAACATAGTGAGAAAGTGCTAGGCTATTTACCAAAGTTTCGTGACCCACAGGAACAAATATATTATGCAGATAAGGAGGCACCATGTTAACTGTTTTAAAACAATTTCACCAAGCACTTATTGCTACTCTGGTAGCTTATAGACAAAAAGCTGACTCTGGAGAAAGTAATGTCCAATTGCTTGTCGATGAATTAAAGGCTATGACAGGCGAAAGAGATTTACTTGTAGCGGAACAAGAAGAAGCTATGAAGATGATAGATGAAATGACTATTGAATTAGATAAGAAGTAGGGGGGCGTATGGGGTATAGTGTAACAAATAGTGATAGGTTAGCTATGATTGAACTACTGAACTATGCTTGGAATGTAACCTTTAAAGCATCAAGAGATAAGGCTGGAGCTTCTTATACTCAAAGTGATGGCACTGTAGTTGAAGGTCTACCAGCCCATACACGATGGGACATACAAGCAGTTAATCCTGTAAATACTACCTACTATACTGTTGATGGAGATACTATTGCTGAAGCTGTAGGGAAATATTTTACAAAGATGGAAGAAGTAAATGGGGCACCTGTGGAACGAGAAGTATGGAATAGTTTGTGGGATGAAAAATTAGAATTGATTAAAGAAGAACATGAGGAAGAAGAATGAATCTATTTATATTATTGTTAATATCTTGGGTTTTAGGTGGGTTGGTTATTAATGTATTAACTAGGATATTACTTAAAACTCGTTTGAATAGTATAATGTATGTAGCAGATAAAGATGATTATGACAAAGGATATTTAGCGGGAATTACCAATGTGAAAATGTATTACTATAGTAAAGGAGAAATTCCTGATATGGCTTGGTTACATAAAGTGGAACACGAAGTTTTAAATACAAGAGATAAATTAGAAGAAAGTCTAAAGGCATAATTATGGCCCAGCTAATAGCTATAAGTATGTTAAGTATTGCAGTAGTTCTAGTCGTTGTGGGAGCGGTATTCCCAGTAATAGATGAGGGTGCAATTAGTACGGTTTACAAAATCTGTCCATTACATTAAGAGGTATGAGAATATGACTAGAGCAGAAAAATTTATGCTTATGGGAATGTATATTGCAGCGAGTGCAGATGTTATTATAGCTGCGGGGGTTTGGATACTCATCATGACACGATAGGAGGGAATAATATGGCACATCCGAAACGAGTAGGTCATGTAGTTTTAAATGTTAGGGATGTAGCAGCATCTACTCAATTTTATACAGATGTAATAGGGTTCCAAGTAGCCTTACAAAAGGAAGATGCTACTTTTCTTACATGTGGTACGATACATCATGACCTTGCCCTATTTAAATGTAAACAATCATTTAGAGCAGAGGGTGGTGTGGGGTTGAATCATATAGCACTACAAGTAGAAGATTTCGATATGTTAACTGAATACCACAATATTCTAGAAAGTAATAAGGTAGAAATAGACCGTACTACTGACCACGGTATGACAAGTAGTATTTATCTTAAAGACCCTGACGGGAATGGAATTGAGTTGTTCTGTAATAATCAGGACAATCCAGCAGAAGGCTTAGAGCTTATGCGTTCTCCAGAGCGGGAGAATAAAGAACTATTGTTTGCACACCTTAATTCATTCTAGCCATAGTGTTTGAAGATAATGACACCTCTATGGGAGGGCTTGTCTTGGAATGCTTTATGTGTGGTAGGTTATTAATCTTCCCTACCCATAGGCGAAAGTGTTTAGAGGATTGGAATAAACATGGTAGAGTTTGCTTAAAATGTTTACTGAGATGGAAGTTTTCAGAGGCTCATTTAGAGGGCTACATATTAGAAAGTGAAGTAATAGCAAAGGAGTTTGGGATATTTTAAATGAGTTGTGAAGCTCAAAAATCAAGAGTACCTGATAATCAAATAGTAATAGCAGCATTGTTTTTACTTACATGGGTGCTTCCCCTATGTATCTTAATAGGGATAAGTTTTATAGCGTCTTTAGGGCTATGGACACAACGATTCTTATCAAGTCTAATTCTGAGGAGGGTGCATTGAAGCTATATATGATTGAAGCTGCTGGAGGCCCAACACCATTTTATACATGGATGACCGCAACGGAAATTATAAATGAGATTAAAAGCGTGAATAAAAAGGGAAAATATAAAGCATCACAAGAAAAGTATTGGCAACGGGATATGAAAAAATTTCTAAAGGGCTGGTCTATTTTAGATGAAGACACTGTAAATGGAGGTGACTTGCATGGACAAACCGAATAGTATTAAGAGTCCTAGAGGAAAGTATATTATAAGTAAGGCACTATATATAGGAATCAAAAAACTATCTAAGGAGGTAGAGGTATTTACTAAAGATGAACAAGCTAAAAAAGATTTGCGAGATATGCAGGACTTGTATAACAACATGTATGATTCGTACATACCACCACAAGGTTGGGGTGAGGAAATTCAAAGACCAACTACCATAACTGAACATCTATATAAACAAGGAGAAATATAATGGAACGTGAATTAGAAACAATGTTTGATACGGTTACTGGACTCCATGCTTCAATACTAGATACACATCAGCTTAAAGATATGTGTCGGGAACAACAGAACATTACTATGAAGCGTGTAGCTAATTGGCTACGTATGAACGCTAAGATATTTAAAGCAGAGTGGGATACATCTATGTCTAGGGAATTAGATGGATTAGCAGACGAATTAGATTATCTAGCAGAGGTATCTATATCGGATATATTTTCTAGTAAAGGTGGATAAAAATGGGAGAATTAACAACAAGACTTGAGAGGTTTAAGGTTGACTATATTGACCCACCTCTCATGACTACAAAAGAACAGAAGGACAGTCCCTGGTTATATAATCAATTACATGATGCAGGGTTCCTTGCCTCAGGAATGAAACGTCTACACTTAGATTCTAAGTATTGGGCGTGTAGTAAGGAAGAGTTTGAAGATTGGATTAAGTGGGATTGGACAAATAAGAAACGATATGTTGCAGAGGAATATGATTGTGATAACTTTGCATTTAGTTTTAAGGCCCGTTGTGATAGGAAGATAGGGATAAACACTGTGGGCTTAGTGATTGATTATTCAGGTGGACATGCTTATAATGTAGTAGCGTTTACGGATTCACCAGCTAAGTTGTATGAACCTCAGAGTGATAGATGGGTTGAACCTAATGCAAGTAAGTCTAGGAATGAAGTCTATAAACTAACCAATGGATACATAATTCTATAGCTGATGAATACTACACAATCTATGATTATTAAACACTGCATTAAATGTGATGCTACTATGGACGGAAATCATTTTCAAGAATGGTTAAAGATTTTACGGGCGGGAAGTAAAGTATCAATCCATGATACTCAACCACATTTTGATTTAGAATATATACAGGAAGGATTAGACTGTCCTACTTGTAGGAAGAATGAAATACAGGAAACTGTTATTATGGTAGTCTTTAAATGGGTAACAGAGGAGTAATGTTATTCTCTATTGCCCCCATCTTCTTTGCCCTCATTAGCAGTGGTGTTATCTTTATGCTCATTCTTAATCCTATACCAAGGAGTTTGAGCATGGCAATTAGGGCATATGACTCTTAGATTAGAGAGTTTATTATCGTCATGGTTACCATTTTTATGGTCTAGTTGGAGAGGAATTTCTTCGCCTTCCCATTCTTCCTCTCCACATATACCACATTTAGGTTCTAAGTACCCCTCGTTCAATAAACGTATCTTTAGTTTATCTGATTGCATAGGGGCTTTATTAGAAAAGTATTCTTCCATAGGTCTAGTCTTTTCTAAGAAAGAAGACAATGCGTATTTAGTAGTAAAGAATGGATTAGATTTACGAATGAAAGACATAAGCACACTCCTTTGTTATCGTAATATATTATACTCAAAAGGACATATAAATTGTTAAAGAATGAAGGCTCAACGTGATTGGTCAAGCATAATTTCTGGGGCGTATATTGGTTGACATGGCTCGGTGGAGCTTGCTACACTGAAAAAGGAAACTATTTCGGAGGTAGCAAATGAGTGTCACTGACCCATTTAATTTTCTAGTAACACTAATCTCAATAGGGTTTGTGTTAAAATTTATACAGGTGATTTTTTGATATGGCTACAAGATGGAAACGGCGGGAAGCAAAAAAGAAAAATGCGTGGTATAAGAAATACATGGCAAACAATAGAAAGTCTTTAGAAGTTATTATTCAAGCACAAAGAAATAGAATGGAGAAGGAGATAGGCAATACAGATGAAAGCTAATGACTATGTAACAGATTTTGAGCATGATACAGATGGGGATTTTTATAAGGAAGTAGGGGCAACTATCTTTAAATGGTTACGTTGGAAAGTCTTGATAGTTGTTGCCCTTATAGTGGTGTTGTAAATCTATTATGGTAATGCAATATTTAATACAACAGAACGATGTTTACATAGAAAGGGTGGACGAGTTTGAAGCTCGGCTGGACAAGCTGTTTGATTTAATGAAAAGAGTTCAGTATAATATTGATGAACTTACATCCATAGTACACACTCTAAGAACTACGGATGCCGAAGACACAAAACTAAAGGAGGAATTTAATGCCAAACGACAAGGAAACATTTAAGAAACTTATAGGGGATTCAATGGTATTCTTTAATAAGGATGCTAATCAAGAAGATGCCTTTAAAGCAAGGCCAAAAGCAATTAACCACATAGATGATTGCCCATGCAATGAATGCGAAAGGATTAAACATGCTAGTGATGTACGTACATCATTAGATATGTTGAGGAGTATTGGAGCTTTCTAATGGGAGATTGGAAACAAAGAGAAAAGAAGTTAGAAAAAAGAACTAGGAACAAAGGATTGTACAAAGCATTTAAGCAAGATATGTCTAAGGATAAAGAACTCCAACGCAGGAAACGTCAAGAGATACAAGCCAAAATAAAAGAACAAGATTCTAGAATAGGGGATGCAGATTTGGAGGATTAAACTAATGGAAGAATTCTTATTTGAAGATGATGAACTACTATATGATGATGCTCCTTTAGAGGAGGAATTATATCCAATTGTCATGACTCGCAATGAAGTATTATTTCTAGACGATAGTATGACTATGCTTATAGAGAGGGAGCATTATATGAGTGCTGTAACCACTATGAGAATGTTAGTACCATCAGCTACATTACCAGCCCCTGTCTCATTAATTGAGAAGATTGGGTTGGGTGTACTTCATGCTACTGACCCTGAACAAGATAATCCTAATGTTGTTATACATCTAGATGCTACTGAGATATATATGTTAAGGGAGATATGCTATAGTTATAGTAAAGTAGGACGGGAACAAGTAGGATATAATTTAAAGAGAAAGTTCTATCAGGCTTTGTATAAAGAAGAATACGATAGAGATTTAAAGGTTAATCAATTATTGCAAAGTATAGAAGAAACTACAGTACAGGAGGAATAGATATGACGGATGAGTTAGAACAGGAAATAGAATACAGGAACGTGGCTTGGGAAGTGATTAGTAGAATGTCTATCGCAAACCTATTAGAAGATTGTGTTGAAGCATTAGTTGAAGCCTATCAACTAGATGCAGAATTATATGCAATAGACAAAGAATTAGTAGAAGATAAGGAGCCAGAAGAACAGGATGTTAATACTACTCAATAGCATTGGACTATTTACACTCCTCTTTATTTCTCTTTGGTTACTATATTTAAACTTTAGAATACTAAAAGTAACTGAACAGATACATACCCTCACCGCCCACATTGACCAAGTTAGTGTGGACTTATGTATGCTCACCGAAAGAATGGTAGAGAATACATCACTCCCCCCAAAGTACTTATCAAAAGATTAAGAATGAAGGCCCAACGTGACTTGCGGAGCATAGTTTGGGCGTGGTAAGCTGGCTCCAGTAACTCTGAGGAGAGGCAAACCAAACGGCGAAAGGAGGTATAAGTCGTAACCAATCCTTAAGAGAAGCTAAGATTTAAATCTAAATTGAGAAGGATAGAATAAACTTATGGCAGCTAGTATATTTGGAGAACGATTCTTTGGACGTAGGCAACCAGCATGGCATAGAATAGGGACAGTTATGGATGCAGATATGACAGTTTCTCAAGCTATGCAACAAGTAGATGTAGGGTTTGAAATATACACTACTCCCACTTATGTGTACATAGATGGTGAATACGTTAGTACAGAATCATTAGGAGCAGACCATAACGCTATTGTTAGAGAGCCTACTAGTGATGACCCACAACATAGGGTATTAAGTGTAGTAGGTGGACAATGGACTCCTATACAAACTAGGGACTTGGCGGGTTATTTAGACCCTATCTCTGAAAAGTTTCCTGTAGAAACTATGGGTGCTTTGGGACATGGGGAGAAGATATTCATAACTCTAGATGCTGGTGAGTCAGCTATTGCTGGTGAGCATCATAAACTATACTACCTAGTTACTGACCATCGTGATGGTACTGGTGCATTAACCATTGCCTTTACTCCTGTAAGGGTAGTATGTCAAAATACTTTAACCACTGGTCTAAACTCTGCTAAAGTATCTGTTGCCTTGAAGCACAACAAGATGATTCAAGCCGACACAGAATGGTACACTAGATTATTCTCTAGGATGCTTACTAGTCAAGACCAAGTAATTGCACAGATGGATAGGCTTTCCCACTACACACTAGAACCTCAGGATGTAGACACTGTAATTAATACTGCTTATCCACAACCATCTAGGCCACGGCGGTTGAATTTAGCCAAGGACATATCACAAGATGATGTGGGTAAAGAAACTTGGCTAACCATTATTAATGATACTAAGCACTTGCAGGATGAATATGAGAAAAGGGTGGAGGCTAAAAACCGCATAAGAAATGCTGCACTTGAACGGTTCCATGTCTTTAACGACGAGTATCCAGATAATGCTAATACACCTTGGGCATTGTGGCAAGCCGTTGTAGAGACTGAGGACTATCGTAAAGGGTGGCAGAATACTGCATCCGCATTGTTTGGTGAACGAGCCAATATTAAAGCACGGGCTTTCAAATCTGCACTAGCACTTTGCAAATAATTTAGAGGAGAAAAGATATAACTATGAGTAAGAAGAATAAAAAGGCACAGCGTAATTTCGTACTACGGATTCCCAATACCGTTGAAGGAGAAATGTTCTATAAGCAATTGAGGAGCTATCTCAATACCAATAGTTACGCATTGGATAGAAAGGCTTCTGGTATGCGTACTCGTAATGAGTATCGTAACAGCTTTAATACCACTATGAATGAAGCTGAGTCGATTAGGGTATACATACAAGCTAAGACTCCTGAGGGTAATAAACAATTGGGAGTGCATTCCAATAGTATGCCAGTGCCTGATACTCAAACTCAGTCACAACCTAGAAAGAAATTTCTAGGGCTTATCTAAACTGTAGAGAATGGGGCGGTCTAACCAACCGCCCCTACTCTTTTATAGGAGAAGTATGGAAGAACAATTAACATATCCACAAGCACTAGAACAATTAAGGGGGGCTTACGAAAGAGAAAAGATACAGTTAACAGTAATGGTTTCTACACTACAAGGAGGTGCTGCACAACAAGAACGAATCATTAAAGAACTAAAAGAAAAATTAGAGAATGCTCAAAACATAGTAGCGGATAATGTTCAGACTATTGTACGTCTACAAAGGGATTTAAATATTAGGGATAATCCAACACCGCATCCATACACACATCCTATAAGAGATTTACCAGCATATAGCAGAGTTAAAAGGAGTAGCTATGCCTAATTGGTGTGAAAATGTTGTAAGAGTTGAAGGGGATATGGAAGATATGCGAAGGTTTAAAGAGTACGTTAGAAGTATAGATGAACCTTTTAGTTTTGATTCCATTAAACCAATGCCTAAAGAATTACACGATGTTCAATCTCCTGTAACCATTAGAACACAAGAAGAAATAGATGAGTATAAAGAATCCCATAAAGATGATAAGTGGATGAGTGGTGTCCCTATTACTCAAGAGACATACGATAGATTAATGGAAGAATATGGTTGTGCTTGTTGGTATGATTGGGCTTGTAAAAAATGGGGTACTAAATGGGATGCTAGGGATGTACAGTATGAAGATGATTTTGGGGGGTATGAAGCAATATATAGATTCGATACTGCATGGGGGCCACCAGAACCTATCTACCACATACTAAGTGAAGCATTTCCAGAAGTTAATATCTCTTGGTTTTATAATGAGGAAGGTATGCAAATGGCAGGATATTTACATGAAGGAGATAATGGATTTTCATGAGAGGTATAACACCTGATGCGTTATTCAAATACTTTAAAGAGTTAATCAATACAGAACGAGTCCAAACATTGTTGCATAGTTTACAGAGGTTTAAGGTATTTAAACCAGTATTAAAAATAGTGCCTACTTGTGGGGCAAAGTGGGGTGGTATGACTTATGGTGCTAATAGGATTGAAGTATCCTCTTGGATATTAAAGGATGCTAAAGCAGCTAAAGGAGTAATACGTCATGAGTTAGCACATGCCATACAAGATTTCTTAGGTATTGAAGGGAGGCCACACGGCAAAGAATTTATTCAAATGCTAAAAACAATTTCCCCAAGAAATTGGAGGAGGGATAGGCATTGGCATAGTACACCAGAGATTCAAATAGCTAGGACTAAGATACATCCTAAAGGTGGTAACAAAGTAGTAAAGCCTTTAACAGAATATAGGACGTTTAGATATGCTGTTACGCCTATTACGGTGGGTGGTTAGAATGTACCAAGAAGGATTAAATCCTCCAGAAGAAAATACACCAGAACAAGTTCTTCAATCTCCATATGCAACAGAACCAATTCAAATAAATTTAGATAAAGGAAAGAAGATAAGTATGGATAGTCGAGATATTACAGTAGTAGTTGGTGAATTAAATTCATTACTGGGTGATGCAGAACGTATCCAAGAACTTGCATCGGAAAAAGCAGATGCTCTTACTGAAATTAAAGACCAACTAGAAGAAGCTAATACTACTTTGGGTGAGGCTGTATCAGCCTTGGAAGGACTAGAGGAAATTGTAGATACTGTAGAGAACCTTCTTAATGATGCAGATAATGAGGGGCTTAATTAGTGGTTAATATATCTAAGCTACAGGCAAGAGAGTTAATTAGAACATCTGGTGGTAAGATTTTTACCGCCAGAAATATTAAAAAGGATGGTACAGAAAGAGCATTAAACGGTAGACTAAATGTTACTAAGGGAGTCAAGGGTGTGGGGATGAGATATAATCCAGATGATTATAATCTCATTACAGTATTTGATATGAAGAAACAAGAGTTTCGGACATTAAATCTAGAGACTGTATATCAGATAGACTTTCAACATGAACGATATGAGGTGGATAGATAATGGTACAGACACAATATGGAAAACTCCATCCAGACTTTACACAGACTTGTAGTAGCTGTGGATATTTAAGTAACCTTATAGATGAATTTATTTCATTAGCAGATGGGCCTTTGTGCCACACTTGTTTTGATGAAGTTGTTTATGACAATAAAGATTACATGGATAAAGTATTACAAGAAGAAGAAACTCGTAAGTCTCAAGCATTAGCCTATGCTATTAACACAGACTATTTTGAGTAGGAGAGTATATGTTAAACCGCAAGAAATATGCTGATGCACTTGATGAGTCTATGCAAATGTATATAGACTTAATGAAGAAGTGTTGGGGTGAAGCACCTGAACTAGAACCTAAAGTAGAAGTGGTGCTTAAGGTATCTATGGATTTTGACTTAGGGGATTTCCCACATCAAGGACAAGTCTTTTATATAAGTCCAGATAAGGAGGTGAAATTAGCACCAGATAAAATAGCTAAGAAAATAGTCCAAGAGATTAATAGTCACCGTAACCATTGTAATAGATGTGGTGTACCTGTTCCTCATGTATGGAGTAGGCAACATGGAGCTAGTGAATATCTTAAGAGTGGTAAAGCTAGAAATTGGAGAACAGGCACAACTTATACTTGGGCAGAAATAGAAGCGTATGATATGCCACCAGATGAATTAGAACGTGTACTACATCCTATGATTTCTAGAAGAATAGATAAACGACTAAGAGAAAAAGCGGAAGCTGAGAAGAATAGTCCAGAAGCATACGATAAAGAAATGAATGAATGGTTTGGAGAAGGAGTAACACAATATGTTTAATAGATGGATGATGGTAACTAACATGGGGATAATGACAGGCGTATGGATTACATTGCTTGTAGGAGTAGCAAGTTAATGGGACAATATCATTTAACTGTTAATTTGGATAAGAAAGAATTCTTGATGCCTCATAAGTTTGGGGTAGGACTTAAATTGCTGGAGCAATATGGAGTGCCTTCGGGCACTCCTGATGCTTTATTTATGTTGATGTGTTGTTCTAATGGTATGGGTGGTGGGGACTTTAATGACAACCAAAACAATATAATAGGTAGGTGGGCTGGTGATAGAATAGCAGTTGTTGGGGATTATGCAAATGAGGATAGTCTACCAATGATGTGGGATGCTAAAAACATATTTAATATGTGTCATGACTTAAGTGAGTGTGAAAGTAATGAATGTACTTCCGATGTTTCTAGTCATTACATGGACATTTCCGATATGGTTATTCCTGTAATGATGTTAAATGACCCAGACTTGCATATAGATATTAAGGAGATAGGTTGGCGTGGGAGACAGGTAAAAATGAATATGGATAACATGGTTTCAATGGATGAAATGTTAGGTGCTGGTTCCACTGACCCATATAACTTTTAAATGCCAAGAAAAAAGAATATACACTATAAAGCACAGACGTTAAATATCTGTACATGTGGTGTTGAGGCCCAAGTAGATACGTTTACTTGGGCCAACCTTGGTGGACATATGGTATTGTTATGTTGGGACTGTACAGATAAACTACATAAGAAGACTCTAGCGGAGAATAAAGAATAATGCACGATTATATGAATGGGCATACCTGTCCCAATTGTGGAAAGTCTGGTATAATATGTACTATAGAGGATGGGTTTTGTGAGAATGAGGGTACTTGTGATGAATGTATAAAAGAGAATTATAGAGATGAAGATGATTGGATTTATTCTCCAGACTATGATATAGAACATGATTATGATGAAGACTGTACTTGTGATGAATGCAACGATGAAAGGAAATATAATGCTGACTTACAATGAAGAACAAGTTATTACAATGCGCTTCGGATTAAATGGTAATAAACCTATGGTATTAGAAGAAGTGGGTAAAGTATTAGGCGTTACTAGAGAACGAGTTAGACAAGTAGAAGCTAGGGGATTAAGGAAATTAAATCTTCCTAAAAGTCCAGGTATTACATTTCCTCAATATGCTGACATGGTTAAAAGGAGTATGAAAATATATGTTAAGTGAAACAGAATATAAAGACTATTATGGGGACGATTGGAATGATAATACTCCCTATGAAGAATATATTTCTGAGTGTTGTGGAGCTTATCCATTTGGAGAATTAGATTTATCTACAGTTCCTTATGGTGGGCCATCTGGTTTTTGTGGGCATTGTAAAGATAATGCCATTTTTGAGCGTCCATAATGATTAAAAATAAGCGATTCTTATCAGGTCTAAGATTCTATAGGAGTGGAAATGATGCTTAGTGAGTGGCAACATACGAAAGATATAGCAATATATAAGAAAGAAATAGCACAGTTACATGAAGAAATAAAGAATGTATATAATATTAATGAAGCACATAGAATATTAAATGGGCAGTTAAGGGAAGAAATAAATGACCTACGACAACAATTAAAGGAGCAAGAATCATGATGGATTTCGATAATTTTGAAAGTAAAAGCACTAATCTGGATAAGGGAAAAAGTCTACTAAAGCATTTATCTGAAAGTGATATAGAAAACTCTGTAACAATGTTTCTAAGTGATGGTGCTGTAGATGGTGCTATGTATTTAATCTATAGAGGATTAGTTGAGAGTGGACATATTGAACCAGTCTCTACTTCTTCATTAGAACCAACACATTGCGATAAGATTTTAACAACCGTACATCTTCTTAAATACATAATGTATAACTGTTTTATTATAGGGGCTGAGTCGGCTAGGTCAGTTAAAGAATTGGATGATTTATGGAATCGGGAGGATGCAACAGAACCAGAAAAGGAGTAGTATATGACAATAAATAAGCGTAGGTTATTAAGAGGCAGTTATCAAAATATAATAAACTTATATGAACACACACCAGATAATATAAAGATAGAGGGTGAAGCGTGGTATCCTGATGCACATATAATAGCAAGAAATGTGGGGGAAGTTGCCTTACCTACACATCGTGCTGACGATAATAAACTAGCATTATTAGGTGCTGGTATTATCTCTGCGTTCTCTCCACAAATGGTATGGGAAAAGAATGTAAGGGCTGCAAATGTATTTGCTGGAACCTTTACTAAACCTACATGGATAACTAATAGGGATTACGATAAGGCAATAAATATAGTTAAGTGTGTTAGGGAAAATGAAGATGTTAATGCACAAGACATATTAGATATTCTTGGTGAGGGTGCAGTAAAGACCCGTGCATTCTTTATGAATATATTAAATCCAGATGGGGATGTAGATACTAATGGCATAACCATAGACCGTCATGCTATTGCTATTTACTTAGGAGAAGTACCAAATAATTTACAAGTAGGTAGAGCCTTTAGTCCTAATGGTAATAGACAAATACAGAATAGTTATAAGATAGCATCTAATAGACTAGGCGTTCATCATAATGCTTTACAAGCTACAACGTGGCTTCAATGGAGAATAGAAAAATGACGCAACATATATTAAAGACAACGCAATGCTTAGAATGTGGAGCCGATACGGATAAATATGGATACGTTAATAGGATTCCTGCGGATAGAAAAGAAGTCTTTGGATATATATGTGGTGGTTGTGTAGATGCAGGATATGGAGATTGTCCTAAAGAAGAAGAATGTCCTGCATGGTTATATGATGATGATTGTGAATGTCAAGAATGGGATGAGGAACTATTTGATGAGTATTGGAAGGAACATATTCTTATTGTGGATTCTATGTTTCCCGATGCTAAAGCCTTTAGAGAATTTATGGAGAGTGATTAAGATTGAGTAATTTATATAACAGGTTTCCAGAATTGCCTATCGAAATGTTCAATGTTAATGTAGTACCAATAGTTATAGGAGTTATTGGGAGAGGGGCTAAACAGGAAGCAATTGATTATTGTGTAAAGGACTTAATGGAACATCCGTTTGAATGGTGGGCAAATTCATTAAACTTCTATAGGGAACTATATGGATATACAGCAGACCCCAATGAATGTAAGAGTTGTGGACAGGTGAAAGATGTTAGTTTATCATTGTAATGTTTCTATCGGGACAGTCCTTCAAGAGATAATGAGTTTTAACCTAGTCAACATGGCTAGGTTAATTCATATGGGTTGGCTACCAATTGATACATCTTGTTTATCAGGAGCATTGATTTAATGAATACATACAAGTACGTTACAGGAAATGGAGAAGTCACTTCTTCTACAGGTGTTTTTGAATGGCGGTCACTATGTCACAATGAAGGACTTATGGATGCCTGTAATATGTTTATAGAAACTGGAGGATTTGGTTGGAGTATATGCAGACGTTGTGGAAGACAAGCACATTTTATAAAGAGGTGGCCTAGATAATGGGAGTACCATATTCACATATAAGTCCAGAGGAAGGTAAGGAAAATTCTTTGCATTATGTCAGACAAGTATATAAGAAACAATGGGAAAGCGAAGAAGATATACCATATGCTGATACTATATACAAGATGATTGACGATGTTATAGAATACCAGCTAGATAAAATTGCAGATGGGGAGTTGGAGGATTTCTATAGATACAATATGCAGAAGCACTATGAAGATAAACGAAATGCTATAGAATTTAATGATGCTTGGATGGCATACAAGGAAAGTAGAGCATGACAATAGACCAAGTATTAGCTGAGATTCTAGAGTTAGTTGTTGAGTACAGACCTCAAGGTGAATCAATAGATAGTATGTTCTATTCATATGACTATGATTCAGATACACATTGGATTAAACTAGGCATCCCATCTGAATGGTGTGATGATGAGGAAGAAGAAAATGCCAATAACTAAAGCTAAGATGTTATATCAGATAGACCATTTAATTGAATACTTACAATTAGATGGTAGAGCATGGGAGTATGACAAATTAATAAAGTCTAGATTAAGTTGGATGGATAATGAAGCATTAGAAGAATACTTCTATGAACATGAGTATGATTTCTACGAAGCACACCCAAAGGAATTTAAAGATGATTGGCACTGGGAATTTTTGGTGGAGGATTAAAGAATGCCTAATACGGAACCAGTATTTATAATAGATGAAGATGCTTATATTCCTACAGAGACTTATGGATGGTGTGAAGGGAAGAAGTGTTATGAAAAGGATTATCTAGCTGATGGATTATGTGTGAAGTGTTGGGATAAACAAGCAGAGAAAAGGATACCTAAGGTTAAACCAGTTTCTTTAAGGACATAAATAAGTCCTTATAAGAACTTAATGCATGAAGGCCCAACGTGGTACGACGAGCATAGTTGCGTTGTGCTAGACTGGCGAAGCTAAGTTGGACAGCGAGCCACGGCGAAGGAGATAATAGTTGAGTAACGAAGTAGGATTTACTAAAGGCCCATTCGGTTTTCAAATCAATTATGCAAATGGATGGACTGCATCAGTACAGTGGGGTTGGGGTAACTACTGTCGTAATCGTAACAGTGATTCTGATTATAATCCTGACTTTCTTTTTAGTCCTAATGCAGAGATAGCAGCTTTCCCTTCCGATAAACATTATAGTCAAGACTATTGGTATCACTTTCCTGATGAATCAGATGTTGTTAAAGGATGGGTAAATGTACAGGAGGTAATGGAGTTCTTAAATCTAGTTAGCAATTTCGTAGAGTTTAATCCAGAAGCATATATTTTCGAGGAGTGTGAGACAACCGATGCTTAATAACTTTGAAATGGATGAAGCAGAAAGAGAAGCAGTGGAAATGGTAAAGGACTACTTTGAATCTGGTAGTGCTGACAGTATCCAAGCATTATTTGCTGGTGATGGTTCTGTACTAGAAGCTATTCTATATACCATCTACCAAGAAGCACTAAATAGTGGTGACTTAATGCCTACTACATATCTACATCAAGCTAGTCCAGAACAAATGGGTTTAATTAAAGACTCATGTGACTGTGGTGGTACTGACCATGAAGACCATGTTCCTGCATCGCCAGTAATGCTTGCTCCTGCTATAGTCTTAAGGCATATGATGCACTCTGCAATGTGTATAGGTATTCACTACCAAAAGAACATATCAAAACTGGATAATATTTGGAGGGCAAATTAATTTTATGGCTACAGCATTTATGGATATGCACAAGGGATTAAATTTTGAAGGGTTGTTGTATGACATTCATGAAGATGAAGGGTATGAACAATACGATTTACTCTTATGGGTACTTGAAAGGGTTATCACTGATGTAAGTGACTATCTAGCATCAGGTAAGATTAATTTCCAAATACCAGAAGGCGATGGGATGGGCGATGAAAGAAATAGAGATAAACTCTATGCTCTTATGGGACTATTAAATGAAGTAGATAGGGAGGTACTACTTCAATATCTTCCCAAAGATAATGGAGTTTATGAGCCTGAAGTATGTGGTGGGATGAGACTAGAATCATATGTTGGAGTAAGTGAATAAGTTGGATACTCAATTCTGTTATGTTTGTAATGACGTTGTTAAATTGGAAGTGGATAAGTATTGTTACAAGCCCTATGGCGATGGTGGAAAACCCACTGAAGAAACTAAATACCGTCACTTCTGGCATGGTGTTCCTGGTATTACTAGAGCAGTTGGTGGTGGTGGGGGATTTAATGGATATGCAAAAACTCTAGAACAAGCTAGACAACGTGCTGAATATTATATTCAATCAAATCCTTATGCTGCTCCAGAGGTTAAAGCTGGAGAACAAGCGGTACTTGATGAAGTTAATCGACTAGAAGCATTAGACAAGGAGAGTAATTAAATTGAAGCATACAGATATGAGTACATGGGAAGCTGGATTTATTAATAGCAATCGTGGACATTATATTCTAGCTCAAGCATTGGTACTTGCTATTAAAGAATTGGATAAGGTTGATGGGGCGATGAAAGAAGTATCCAATATATCTGATATGCAATACCTACTAGACAATTACTTTGATGTATATCAACAGGTATTAAATACAGATATGGACTTTAGAGCCAAACTAGCCACAGAATTGTTGGAGCGTGATTAAATTGAGTACCAGTACAGAAAAGATAATGAACACAATTAAATGGGTTAACGATACTTTTGTTCCTTGGGGTATGAAACCTATAGAGGACTTACCAGAAGCTATACCAGGCCAAGGAAACTCATGTGTTATTGCAAGAGTATTAAAAGATAGTTTCCCTGAATTAAACAGTGTTCAAGTAGGGGCTAGGACTATTGATTTGAATATCTTTGAAGATGAAGTTGATACAATAAAGAATCCAGAACTTCAAGAGTTTATACGTCAGGTTGGAGTAGAACATGACCAGCTTGAAATACCTTATGAAGTAACAGAGTTTATTCAAGCATTTGACCGTGGGGATATTACAGAATTAATTGATGAAGAAGGTACTATTTGTGAAGTGGGTGAATGGGATGCCCATGATGTATTTAAAATAGGCTGTACTCACAATGAAGACTGTGAATTTTGCCATCCTAAAGATGGTATAGGATATTAAGGAGTAGTGAATATGGAGTATAACCATAATCTTCAATTTGAAATAGGGGCTAATGGTATTCAACCATCCCCTAAAGCACCAGCAATTGATTTAATGCTTTCAATGCTGGCGGGTAAATCAAGAGAAATACAAATAGCTAGTGAGTTATGTATGACATGTAAGGGAAATGCTAGTTCCTTTAGGGATGAATTATCCATAAGGGAGTATTCAATATCTGGTATGTGTCAAATGTGCCAAGACCAAATCTTTAATGGTGGTGAATAATATGGATTGGGATACAGTTAGAATGTTTAGCGTAACAATTAAAGGGTATTTACCAGTACAAGAAGGGGAAGGTGAGCCTGAGACTTGGGATATAAATAAATTAATAGAGGCATTAGAAATGCCATGTGTTACATCAGCATATGAAATGCAAGGAGCGGTGTTAGAGATAGAATAATGATTCCAATGAGTAACGCCATTACACAAAATACATATATTGGTATTCAAGCATTAAGGGAAATACTATTTGATGAAGTAACATACCATAGATATGCACAAGGAAAGGGAAATCCTGGCAGTCCTGCAAAAGCATTAAGGCGTTATGGATTTAAGGAGAAGGCGAAAAAGAAACTCCTTAAAGAAGTAACACATTATTTAAATACAGTGGAGATAGTATAGTTTGAAAGCATTTACATGTCCTGCCTGTGAGAAAGAACATAACAATGGAACTAACAATGGGAAGTGGGAAGGAAAAGAAAGATTATGCAACAAATGTATAAACATATATGTAAGGGTACATAAACACTTAACTAAAATAAAGGAGATAGAACAATGGAAGAACAAGAAGAATCTACAGGAAATACCTGTGTACACTACTGGATAATAGAATCACCACCATATAAAAGAAGGAATTACAGAGCAGAATATACTTCTTTAGGTTCATGGAGTAGGGGAGTATGTAAGAAATGTAAGAAGGAAGAAAAGTTTGATAACTCTCCAACCACTAAACAAATAAACGTTACAGACTCTAGGAAACTAGCTAAAGAAAAGGAGAATAGTTTACAGAATGAGGAAGAATAATACGTTTTTAAGTAGGTTAAAGCAGGAACCTATACTGGAATACCTAAAAGGTTGTTTAATGCCCTTAAATGAGCTTACAAGGCCATTAAACACACATCCTGATAGATACAGTCGTTACCTATACTTAGAAACACTTTATATGTGAAGGCAATATCGTGGGTTGCCTAGCATAATTTCAGCGTGATAGACTAGCTCTAGCGTTGGTCAACGAGGCCAGCGACTTTTTATTAACAGGTGAACATCTTGGCAAACTTTAGAATGGTATCTAATACAGTAAAGGCCGTAGAGAATAAAGAAGAGGTTAAAGAAGTAGTGAAAAAAGGAAGGCCAGTAGGTTCTAAGAATAAGGCCAAGAAGGTAACAATGGCTAATGATACTCATATAGATATGGGAGTATATGGTAGGTTTAATACTTCCGATATAGAGTTAATGCCTGGTAGTAAATTCCGAATATTTGCCAGTGGTAATGTAGGATTAACCAATGCACGGTTTAAGGTTAAAGTAGGGGATGAATGGCTAGTATTTGGCCCATGTAATGCATCATTCCTTACTGAAAGAGATGACCAATGGCGTAAGGATAATAACTCTACTAATAATCGTAGTGGATTAAAAGTAGATGAATTGGAAGGGTACGAATTAAATGATGATGGGGAAAGTAATGTACAAGACTTACTAGGTGAAAAGAAAATAAAGGAGAGTTAAATCCTTATAAGGAAATAAGGAATTTGGGGAAGGGGAATTAATTTTCTCCTTCCCCTTTTTTTGTCTTTTTTATATCCTATATATACCCTATATCCTTTAAGGATTTAATATCCTTTAAGGGTATCTTTTTTTGTGCCTAGAAATATGTGACATGATAAATATACCTGTACATTATCCGTGCCTGAGTATATTTTTATCATGAGTAACTTTTAATAGGGGTATTTTTATCATGGATAACTATATGGATGGAATCTGGAATGGGATAGGAATGGAATAGGAACTAGAATTAGCCTTGATAATTAGCTGTGATAATAATATATACTTTAATTAAATACCATTGTTTTAATTCTATAGTGTTCTGCTATTTTCAAGTCTTAATAACGTGGGGTGCCGAGCATAGTTTCGGTATGCTATATTAGACATATCTTAAACAGGACGGTGAAACACCGATATGGCAAACTTCAGAAAGGTAAACGATAGTCCAGCAATTGAGGCTCCAAAACGTGGTAGGCCAGCAGGCGCAAAAAACAAGCCGAAAGGCGTAGCACAAGCCAAGCCGAAAGGTAGTGTATATCAAGGTACATATGGACGGGTAAACGGTATTGTTAGCGTCGAATTGTTGGACGGTATGAAATACCGAATATTCGACTCTGGCAATGTCGGTACCGTCAATGTACGCTTAAAGCTACATTTCGCCAATGGTATGTCCCAAATCATCGGCCCCGCTTCAATGACATTCCTTGAGGATAGGGACGATGCGTGGCGCAAGGCGAATGGCAAACAAAATAATCGGTCGGCATTGCACGTTTCCGAATTGGACGATTGGAGTAATTCCGAATCGGATAATTGGCAATTGATAATTGAGAATTTCGGTGAGCGCAAAATTAAAGCTGGCGAAATATCGCCCGTTGTGCTTGACGATAGTGACGACGACGACGACGAATAATCACCGTCCGATGGAGCGGAGCCGAAAGGCTCCGTTCTATCACCTCTAATTTTTATCATGTATACATTTGTATAGGGTATGGAAATGGAACTGGAACGGAACTGGAATTAGCGTTGATAATTAGCGTTGATAAATTAGCCTTGATAAATCCTATCCTATAGTTTGGGCGCACTAGAAAATAATACTCAATAGCAATATTCTATAACTTAACGTGACTAACCTAGCATAGTTTCCACATGCTATTATAGATATATCTTAAGCAGAGGTGACACGGTTTGAAACTTTCAGATTTAATTGGCACGGCATTACCGCAAGGCTCGATACGTTGTAACGATTGCCTTAAGACTCACACGCCACAAGATGATTCCCATTTGCTAATGGGTATTATTCCCAATTTGCAATACTGTCCCAAGTCTAGCCGATTTGCTAGTTGGACTGAATTAGCAATACCGAGAAACTTTATCAAGATTAATTTGGAGCGTGATTAAATTGCCAGATATGATTAAAGTCTTAAACAATAGCTATCCTACTAAAATGGTATGTGAGTGTGAAACTCTTGCATATTTTGGCACTACAATCCACATAGATAATGGTCAAGATATGCTATGCGGTAATCACGCATACATCAAATTTGAAGTTGGTATGGATGGCGTATGGCTATGTGCGCCATGTCTAGGGCACGTTATAGCATTTCAGCGAAATCCACAAGCATACGAAATAACCGAGGTGAAATAATAATGGCAACACTAAATTGGTTTAATCAAGATACTGGCAACACTACATTTAGTCTAGACTTTGATGAATCATACGTTGATTCAGACTTTCAAGAATTGGTTTATGGTTTAATCGAAAATGCGCAAGGCTATGATTTACGCAAATACCGAGCCGATAACGAAACGGCAAAAGCGTATCAAGAAACGTTAGATAGATATTCTGAGCGCAATGATTCACTCCGAGCCGAGAATAAAGTAATGCAAGAACAATTGGATATAGCATTACAAGAATTGGCAGAGGCTAAATTAGACAAGTCAATTCCGATTCATACGCTAGACTTAAAGAATGGCACATCCACTTGGCACGATGAATTAAACAATATGGGAGATAAAGCATATGACAAGACTAACGTATAAATACCAAATGCGATTGGCAATTCTAATCTATCAACTAGGATAGAAAATGCTGGAGGTGATTTAATTATCACCTCTAGATTTATCATGTATACAAATATATATATTTGATAGCTTACGCATATGTTTTTCCCAGGTGGGGGGTAGGGGGTGGCCCCCCCTGGTTGTGCGAATCCTAGATGGTACCTAGCCCTATATAAACATACTTAAGGTACCTCAGAAAAATTCTGAAAAAATTTTTAAAAAAACGGCCTATATCCTTAAGGTACACGGACGTACAATATAGTGCGATATTACGCAGATAATAAGTTATTTTTAGTATAATAACATAAGCTATAAACAAAATAGCTAATTATAATGTAAGCTATAAATTATAATTAAAAGGAGTTATAAATAATAATGATGCCTCAAGAAGAAATGCATAAACTAATAGTTCGATTAAAGGAGTATTATCCTAATCGAGCAGAAGAAGCATCACAGATTCTATTACAAGAATATGAATTTCCTATAGCAATTGCAGCGTCTATTATGCATCTAGTAAGAATGCTGGTAGAAAAAAACAATTGTATGGAGTGGGCTAAGTTAGATGCTGGAATGCAACCCTTCTATATTAATTAATTACGGAGAACCTAGTATAATATATTAAGATTCAGAATCGGGGAGAATAGATGTAATGAGAATAATAACAGATGGCGTATTTGGAAATGTGTTAATTGAAGATACAGGTACTCAGAAAGAGTATGAATGTCCAAGAGGACATAGGTTTGCCACTAATACCCCAATCATCATAGCGGTAGATGATGACCCTGAATATAACTCAGGGCCGATATGTGGTTATTGTTATGTAGACTGGTTTAAGGTAAATCTCAATGCAAAGGAATACACCAGCGAGTGAAAAACACATGGTTGAAATGTAGGCAATGCGGATGTAAGATTCATAAGAAAACTCATCCAGGCGGGTCTAATTGTCAACGATGTACTTTTAAAGAAGGTAAGAAGAGGAAGAAAGAACATGTCGAAAATAAATAGAATCAGGTCAATAATTGAAAGCAATGGGCAATTGATGCTTCCAATAGAATATGATGTGGCCTTAATAGGGGTATATCATAATCAAGATATAACGATGCCAGTTTATAAATATCTTGCGTTGATTGAAGCGCATATGAACTCTCATCAAGAAACTGAGGAACAATCATTGAATTATGTAGAAGCAAATGTTTTAACCAACCCAGCTTTTATAATAGTAGATGATACAGGAGTATAAGGAGGAAAGCTATGGATAATACACAGGTACATGAAAAGATACTATACCCAGTAACAAGGGTAAGGGCTTCTGATTCAGGTGGTTCTGGAGTAATGATATATTCTGAACCAGACCCTAAGAATGAAGGGCAATATATAAACATTGCTCTAACGTGTCAGCATGTGGTTGATAAGAACATTAAAGTACGAGATGAGTTTGATACTGTATTAAAGCGGGATGTAAAACGTGATGTGATGGAAGAGGTACATGTAGAGCTATTTGATTATAACGGCTCTAATATCGCTTCTGCTAATTCCATGACAGGTCAAATATTGGCCTATGATAAACATCATGATTTGGCTGCGGTTAAACTAAACAATACTAGGAAAGTAGATTATGTATCTACAGTTATCCCTAAAGATGAGATAGATGATTTAAGAATTGCAGACCCTGTTGTGGTATGTGGTTGCAGCCTATTGCATGACCCATTCCCCAACTTCGGCACTTTAACTTATCTCAGGGAGATGATTGAACAGAAAGCATACATAATGCAGAACGCCCCATCCATCTTTGGCAACTCTGGTGGTGGATTGTTCCACGGTGAAACAGGGCACCTATTGGGCCTTACCAGCCGTGTTACCGTTACTCAACTTGGTTTCGGTGTTGACGTTCAATCGTGGATGGGATTCTCTACACACCCAGATAGGTTGTATGAATTCTTTGACCATCAAGAACTACAGTTCCTGTATGATGATAATGATGATTATTACAGTGCGATGAAACGCCGTGCAGATAGGCGCAGGGACGCTCTACGTAGCATTATGATAGAAGGACAGGGCATACAAGCCGAATCAGCGGATACTGCCCCACCAGAAGAATTCGTAATTTCTAAAGATGGTTAATCGAGGTATTGAATGACATTAACTACGGATAAGGCTATCCAGATATTTGCTAACTTAATCAAAGACCCATATTTTCAAAAGACTAGAAATAAGTCAAGAGAAGAGGTGGTCTGGGAAGAAGCAAAGCAAAGAGCTAGACAAGCCCATAATAATGACATGGCACTTTCTATGGCTGCTTCAGATGATGAATTTGGAGCAGTCAAGTCCTTTTTAGCGTTTATGCAAAAGGCAGAGGAAATTAGGTTCGATGCAAAATCAAGAAAGAAAATTGCTAATTTGCCTGATGAGGAACACGCCAGAATAAAAGGGCTATACGAAGTTGCTCAAGATACTGATAATCCTGACAAAGCAGCAGGAGCAAAAAAGCTTCTATTAGAAATTGCAGCACAAAATCCCAACTTAATTCCTACTAGGGCAGTAGCGGAACCAAAAAAAGAAGCACCCGTCCCTACTCCTACTAAAACAAGGGAACCTGTCAAACAGGCTGAGATGGGTAAAATCGAACCTCATGAGGTAGATGAGGATGCACAAACACCTGAACAATTGCTGGCAGAAATAGAAAAAATCAAAGCTGCTATGAATGTACAGATGGGTGGAAAGGATGAAAAGGGTCAAGTCCTTCCCGCCCAACTTACTCAGAGCGGTAAGAAAGTTTCTGATTTAGCGCAAGCACCCCGTATACCGCAAACAGCAACTGGTAAAGCTATAAATATGGGTAGGTTTGGTATTGCAGATGAATTCAGTAAAGTTTCTGTAAAAGACGCAACTGGGAAACCTATCTATTATATCAATCCAGATACTAATGAACCTGAAGTTGATAAAGATACTGGTGAAAAAATACCAGTTCTATTAGACGTTCCTATTTATAATACGTTAGATACTACTGGGCATACTCGCCATCCATTAGACGCACATATTTCTAAATTGCAAAAAGACTCCGCTAATGTACGTGCTAGTCTTAGAGCTTTTGCGATTGACCGTAATGAACATCCTAGTTCTTTGCAAGCTGCTAGTGCAGCAGAGATTGGTGGAAATAAATGGCAAGGGTTCCGTGCTTATATAGACGATATAAGTAGTAGAGATGCATATGATGATTCAGCATCCGATGCTATGAATAAGATGGAAAGTGCATTACGTCTTTTCAATCAAGTATCAAATCTACAAAGTAAGAAAAAAGTTCGTAATATAGATAGAAAGCATGGACGACAACAAACTGATAATGAATATATTAAATCTTTGTATGAAGCATTAGATGCTTATGATGATTCAGTTAGAGTCTTAGAAGATGAATATGGAAAGAACGAGGCATTGCAAGTTCCTGAATCAGACAAAACTATTTTTAGGAAATCTTTCTTCCCTCCTGAACAATCAGCGGAATTAGCCCGTTTGTGGTTTGTACAACAGTATGCAAAAAGCCAGAATATGTTTAATCAGGATGGTTCAGAAATTACACCGTTTACTGATTTCTTATCCCGCTTTCGATTTGCGCCCGAAGAATATATGACCGATAAAGATGGGTTAGTAAATGGACAAGAACCTAATGAGCATCAAGCAAATGATATAAAGAGAGTAAAAGAAACATCTGATAATGATAGAACTGCTTCAGTCCATTGGGGCAAGGATGAACTTACACAAGGATTAATTACTGATATTGTTCATCAGTACCAAACCTCTATTGGAAAAGATAATTTCTTATGGCAGCATCTTCATGAAGATATAAATCGTTGGGCACCGAATTCTGGATTGGTGTTAAATGAACAAGGAAAATATACTAGGCCCAGAAAGAAAACTGGTATAAATAAAAGCTTGTGGGTTGATGCTGTAGACAATCTTATTACTGATAAACGTAAAATGTATGATGAATCAGCAAAAGAATACCGTCGCAATAAACCCGCTGCTCAACAGAAGAAGCGAGAACAAGGTGATGTTGTAAAACAAAAATTTGTTCAAACTTTTAAAAAGCTTAATAAGGTTCAAGCGACTGACCCTGATGATGTAGATGTGCGTGTTTCGGAACCTGTTGTAGAATCGTACCCTTCAATGTGGACAGCGTTGAATAAAGAAGTAGATGATGCTGTGCAAAATATGCCAGGGAAAGATTATGAAGAGCAGATAGAAAATTATATGGAAGCTCGTCAACAAGAAATTCTTCAGAATATTGAAGGTGGTTTGGACGATGAGTTCCATCCTGTATATGAATTGATGAACCAAATGAAACTCCCTGGAGCTTGGCCTTTGCATAAACGGCTCTCTGCAACGAGTGACCCAGATAGAGTAGATTTAGGTGTGTTGCAAAAGGAACCTGATATTACTAAACGGTTAGATAAAATTCAGGCTACTAATGCTTATAAACAATGGGATAATAAAACAGATGATTTGTACACTGCTATGGAAAAATTATTGGTAGATGAAGAAGGCAACCCATTACCAGAAGCATCTGCGGATGACCTCCTCAGTCCCGCATTGAAAGAGCGATACGCACAGTCAACTTCAGATACGAATATGTTAAATGCAGGAATAGAAGCTTATAATTTTATATATAGACACCTCTCTCCAGAAGTTAAACCTAAACTTAAAGATGACCAAGGAAGAGACATAAAACATCCCGATGCTTTTATTCCCGAATTTAATTTAGGTAGAGTTGATGTTACACATGATGATGGGAAGAAGGGATTTAAAAATGTTAACTATAAGATTGAAGCATTTGGCCCTGATGATTTTTCTACTGTAGATGATATATTAGAAAAGTGGTGGACTCCTTTAGTAGAAGCCACTGCTGGTGGAGGTATAGCCAATCGTATCCAAGCTATGAGTGAGTGGCATGACCAATGGCAAAATGATTTAAAATTACAAATTGTCAAGCCTTCTAAACGAGCCGATAAAGCACAACTAGCCCAAGAAGAAGATGTAGAGGCAATAGAAGCAGGACTAGGCCGTGCGGATGGGGAGTATGATGCAGATAGTGAAGTAAATATGGTAAATGAATACATATCTGATGATGATGAAGATGACGAAAAATCAGCTGATGAATTAGCTGATGATGAGCAACTTCGTAAAAACCTTCAACGGATGTATGAAGCTATCCAAGACGATGCGGAATTAGCCCAGGAATTTTGTGGCACTAATCAAGATGGAGAAAATACTGGCGCACCCGCTGCCTTTACTGTAGATGAAAATGGAATTGTTCAATTCCACCCAACCAATTTCCGTTTTAATAATGCTGATGCCATAAAGAAATTAGAAGGGTTGTTGGATGATGTTGGCTTGGATGGTATTGAAATTGGTTTTACTGGGGCTGCTAAAGGATTAGCATATCAACAAGCTAGTAAGAAAATCACAGCTAGTGCATTAAATACTATTATGAAAGATAGATTTACTGATGAAGAACGAAATCTTCTAGCTGATACACAAGCTCCAGGTTTGCATGACACCTATAAAAATATTATTAACCAAGTACTGAAAATGCCTGACCAAGCTAAACTAGGAGTCGATAATTTCATAGCTCAAATTGTTACTCCTCTATTAGCAGAAGCTACTGATGGTATTGTTGGTAAATATGATATGGGAGAAGGAGAATATGTAGAGGCACTACCGCCGTTGGCTAGAGATGCTTCTCCTGAAGAAAGGCAGATGTATACTGCTAGGAAACGTACTGCATTAGAATCTATTAATGATTCACAAGCTATGCTATGGGCCAGACAAGTAGGAGCATTTAATGGCCTCAGTCATTACAATACAGCTGATGCTGAAGAAATTGCACCTATTCTCTTTGAAGCAATACGAGCAGGAGGGATGGAACGGCAACAAGCATTTGATGAATTATATGGTACATCCTTTGATGACCAAGGGAATGCTTTGGAATATTCTCCTGAAGCTTTTTATGAAGATGATAATGGGGAATCCCAATTAAGAGTTTGGGACGGATTAGATATTGATGAGTGGATAGCCACTAGTAGTGAGTATGGAGTGTTTGTTAATCAGTTAAAACAAATGTTTCTAGACCGTACTGGTGGAACGGGAAAACTTCGTAAAAATATTGAAAGTTTAGTTCCTGACTGGGCTGAAAATATAACTAAACAATTCATGTCTCCGAATAGTTTAGATGAACAGGATTTATTCCCTGATGTAACTTTGTATGATATGGGGGAGGATGCAGACACTCCTCCTGAACTATTATCACATATTGTAGATGAATTGAATAATGTGCAAGGTGGTTTACAAGGCTTTAGGCGCATAAGTCCTAATGCTGGTATGTTGTTAAGCCATAATATTTTTGCAGGAAGGGGCCAATCTAAAGATAATTGGTATCATGAAGTTGATAATCAAGCCCACATAGACCAATGGAAAGATATATTTGGACAAGATGTGTTTAACACTTGGAGAGGACATAGAAGAATTTTATCTTTCTTAGGGCATGTGAATGATGTAGTTCAGAAAGCTCGTCAAAGTGGTATTGAAATGCCTTCTGACTTCCCTGACATTTTCCAAACAGTGCGGGGTGTAGTAAAGGTACATCCAGATATATTTGGTAGATTAGCAGATGATGTGTTGTCTATTCCTCAATCTAGCAAAGAATGGGAAGACTATGACCAAATTCCTGAATCAGATTCATTGTTGCGAGGAGCATTAGACGCAGGATATAATGAAGATGTTCTTGCCGATATATTGTTTGGGGCTAACTCTCATGCCGTACCAGATTATACAGGTACTCGATTAAGTACCCGTGATATGTATACGCCTAATAGATTAACGACTCAGTATTTTGATTTAATAGGCCCACTTACAGAAATGGCTTTTGAGGGGTTAGGGCGTACAACTGCTGCAAGTATTAAACATGGGAATATTCAAGGGTTTGAGAGTGATGAAATTTTAGCTGAAACTCTATCGGATTTCAGTGAAAAAACAAGAGAAGCATTTGAAGAGAAGCTTGCTACTCAACAATATAGCTCAGACTTAGGTACACCCTTTGCTTCCAAATCTTTATCTCAGGTAGATGACTATGTTTCTAAATTGTTACAAACTTTACAAGAACAAATAGATTTGGTTCCTGAAGGGTCAAGACTGCGTTCTTTAGTAGAAACACAGGGGGGTAAACCTGGAACTTTAGTCACACGGATGAATCAGATTAAGAAAGAATATCTTAGTGGAAATACTAGAGAGACATATCGAAAAGCATATTGGGATGCTATGCGAAATAATCCTACGATAGCGGAAGCTACTCGTAATTCACTAGCTGATAAATGGGAAAACTTAGAGTTTTCATATGATGATTCTGTAAAACTTAATACCATTGCTTCTATGTCACGGGCACTTAATTCATATGGTTATGATTCTCCTCAAGAATTAGAAGGTTTAGATGCGGGGAAACGCAACGAGATAAATAATTTACGAGAGACTATGAATGCCCTTAAAGACCGCATTAGCTCAATTAATGTATCTGATTTTGATATGGCAGCTAACCCCAACTATTTAGATAATTTACAGATGGGTGTTGCGGATGCTTTCACAGATGAAGAGAATGAAATTCCTGCTTTCCAAAATCTTAATCAAATGACTTCTGATTTGATAGGGAATGCTTGGACTTCATTCAATCAAAATTTCCCTGACCAAACTATTATGAAAGGGGATGTAGTAATTCCTGAACATCTAATGAATTATTTAAAGAGTGAATATGAATTAGATGAAACTGGGGCACCAATACCAGAGTTGGATGATAAAGGTCAACCACTTACGGAGACTATAAAAGATGAAGAAACTGGGGTAGAGACACAACAACCTGTCTTTAAAGAAAAACCTACACGGGTAGATGATGATGCTAGTGGTGACCCTGAACACCCTAATTATTTAAAGGGTATGGAGCCATTAGAAAAATGGGCTTTTACTTCTCGTCATTATGGGGATTATACAGAACCCATGAAACGGATACAAGAACGAGAAATGTTTTTGCAAGAAGAGGAAGAAAGACGGGCTGCATTAAATCGTCGTGTTAAAGCTGTGTCCACAGGCCAAGAAGAAGAGCCTGATACGTTAGAGGGACTTAAAGCTGGGGTGCAACAAATAAAAGCTAGTAAGAAGAAAAAGACTAAAGCTGAATTAGCATCAGAACAAGCTGATGCACAAGATGCTGTAGTAAATCCCTATCCAGGGACAACGGAAGGGGTGGAAGGAACTTCCTCACACCCACGTACTCATGCGGAGTTAATGGAACACTTAACTGGGCCGTTACGGGGCCGAAAGCATAATGTTCTTCATACAGACCATGCAGAATATAATGCTGATACTAAACCATACTTAAGTCCAGATGCTCATAGACATTTATTAAACGCTAAATTAGTTACGCCTTACGATTCTCCTGAAACTAAGCGGTGGGAATATACAGAGAAAGGTAAACAATTAATGGATAACCTTCCTAAAGTACAAGGGGCACAAGCGTATAAGACAGGTGGCATCATGCCTGTAACTTGGGCTGAAGCTATTAGTGGTTCAGTCAATAGACACGGTGATGCATTCTTTAATACCATTAATGCTGCCCCTGTGGAAACTCCCACACCCCCTCAACCAGAGATAGAAGAAGGTGGGGCAGAACCTATTCAAAACATGATGTATAAGATGGCTCGTAAGCCACAGAAGAGGGTGAAGCATACCGACGCAGATATGCACCCCACTCAAGAAAATCATGATGCCCTATATGCATTATTGCAGGAAGGTGTTCCTGGTTTAAATAAAACTAAGTTTAAAGCTTGGATTAAAGAACATGGTCTACTCTCTAAGGGAGGATTTATAGAAACTCCCTTTGCTCCAAATGCTCACAGTAAAAATAGATTGGGAATTGAGCATTTAGATTATAGAAGTATCATGCCATTTGATTATGATGAAGATGGTGATGTATCTGGTGTAGGAGGAGGAGCATCCTCTTATTCAGGATTGCTTTCTGTATTATATGGTGCAGAAGAACATTTTACTAGAGCTATAGAAAAAGTTAATGTGGAGGGAAATGAAACTGCTTCGGCTCCTTTATTAAATCATTTGGCCTATAAGCAAGCAGTGAATAATGCTTGGATACAAATGCTTCATAATAATATTGAAGCTGCTAGAGAACACCCAAACAATATGTTCCCTGACCCCGATGATGCAGAAGGTAGACCTGGGGTACCCATAGATGTAAAAAGTATAATTGCCAACCAATATTATCACGATGCTGAAAATCATGATGAAGTTCATATGAATAAACTAAGAGGTAACTTACTTCGGTGGCTTGGCGGTGATGTAGAAGATGGATATGAAGGATACCATTTAGAATCAGAAGACGGGAAAAATTATAGAATCTTTTCCCCACAAGAGGAAGATGAATCTTATGAGGATTGGGTAGCTAGAAGGGGTGAAGGAACTCCACTGGATGTTGCAAAAATGGCTGACCACATTAAAAGTTATACGGGAGAAGATGGAGAACCATTGTATTATGGAACCGAAGGTGGATTTAACTTTGCTAAAATTAGCAAGCAACGCCCGATTCATAATGATTTGCGTTGGGAGTTAAGGAATATGCATGGCTTGGAACATCCTGAAATATTACCTTCAGATGAAGATGATGATGACGAAGGTACTGGTGAGGTTATTGCTAGTGGCCCTGGCCCAGATGCATCTAAGGAAGAAGTAGATACTACTGAGGATGAAACAGGTACTGATGACCAAGTTGTGGATGACCAAGTTGTAGATGAGACAGTAGATGATGTAGACGAGGAAGAGGAAGCAGCACCTAGTAGACTTTCTTTTAGAGAACAGAAAATTGCACAACATCTACAAGATAGAGGATTGTCTGCTGAAGAAGCTGAAGAATATATTGCTAATCTTGATGATGGTGAATCCAAGAAAATCTTTGGGCAACACTTAGATGAGAGATTAAAGTCTACTCCTGATACTTCTCCTGCAATGGGCGATGATAAACGGCAACAGTATGAGCAAGAGATGCGTGAGCATTCGCAAGAGATGCATGGGACTGATATTCATGGTGCTAGTAAATTTAGTGAAATGAATGATAAACAATTAACAGATGCTTTCCATCAATCTCATAAAGACATATCTACTCATCGCAGCAAAACGGCTGCGGAAGAAAAACAAAACTTTGCAAATGATGTAGTAACTAGAGTTCCACCATTGCAAGCTGATGCAACTCCTGATACAATTATGGATAGGGCTAGAGTATTAATGTCTGAATATCTACATCATAGACAAGCCTATGACAAACCCGCTTTAGCACATTGGCAAGCACAAATGCAAGATATGCAGATGAGAGCTTCACAAGCTGGGTTGAATTGGGAAACACAACTAGGAGAAGAGATGGAACAATTTGATGGGCAAGAAGGAAGAGCTATGTTTGGTTCTCCTGAACATAAAGCCTTTGTCTTGCAACAGATGCAAGGACAACAGCAACAACAACAAGCACAACAAGAGGAACAAACTGCATATGATAGTTCATTAGATGACAGATTTGCCGAAGCATCTCAACACGAAGATTATAAACCAGGTGAATTTATTAAGCCTATGATTCGCAATGACGGGTCTAGAACTTATGTCACACATGATTATAATAATCCCTTTACAGGCAACCAAATGTCTTCTTATGCTGCTAATGACCCCGCAGTTCAAGATATAATGGCTGGCGGGGAAATGGATTCATTTACTGATGTAGATGGGAATTCTGTAGCGGGTTGGCATCACCCTGCTTCTGGTAGTACTGTACATCCACATGTGTTTGAAAAACTACGCAGTGAAGTTAAATCATTAAATAGAAATCCAGATATTAATACTGGGTTGTACATACCTGATGGTAGTCGTTATACTAATTTATATGACCCCGCACCAGATGAAGAGATTCCAGCTGAACATTCTCTTGGAAGAGGAAGCTTCTGGATGGGACAAGATGGCAATCTTATCCGCTTAGATAGACAAGCAGATGAGTTTGATGCACATCCTAATAATGCTCAACATGACCATGCTCCTCATAAGGTAGTAAGTGATTGGCATACTAGGAGAATTAAACAGCATCTACAACAAGCAGGAGAAGGTGCGGAAGACCAGTTTAATAAGCGTGTAGCTCCCATTAGTACACCTAAATCAGAGAGGGCACAACAGGCTTTAGTAGCTAGTCAAACACCTCCGCAACGTCCTGAGAAGGCTATAGATAGATTTAGGCAGAGACAGGAAGGATTGGCTCCTCAACCTAGTTTTAATCCTATGGATTATATGACTAATAGGGAGAAGAAAAAGCAACAAGTTTATGCTGCAACAGATAAACTTCAACTGCCAGCACTTTCTGGATTAGCTAGATTTGTTACTAGAGAGAAACCAATAGACACATATCATACAGAACAGCGACAAGCTTATGAAAAAGAAAATAAAGTGAATGAGCTTTACCAAAAGCTGCGTTCTGGATATTATGGTGTAGATTATATAAATGCTCCTGAAGAAGCACAGAAGAGGAATCCATACGCCACCCCGCCTGATGTATATTATGGGTCAACTCCAGATGCTCAAGCACGGGCAGCGTATGAACGACAACAGATGCAAGGAACACAACCACAACCTGTTGCTCAAGGAGCAGGAATGGAACAAGGACAAGCTCCACAAGAGAGACAAGTACAATTTAATGCTCCACCACTCGATTTACCCAGACATTGGGAAACTAATGAATAAGCTAGTATAATATATTAGGTGATGAATATGTCTGCATTTGAAACACTACAAAAATATTGGACTTCATATGGCCCTAACGCTGGTCATATCGCTTCTATGCGTGAAGAAGACCCTGATAAGTTAGACCATCTTTATGAGAAAGATGAAGAACAACTTGAGAAGGGTAAACGTGGTGATAAGTATTGGGATGACCCTTATGCAATGGCAACAGCTGTAGCACAGAGGCAAGGATATGCCCAAGGCGATAGAAAAGAAACTGGTGATGCACCACCTTGGGGCCAAGGAGATTTTGCCCGTGGGAGTGAAGGTGCTAGTGTCAGAGATAAAATTGCGAGGGCTATCATTGATTCTAAACGAGGGAAGAAAAAGAAAAAGTCCGTTAATAAAATGATGACTAAAGCGCAAAAAACCAGGGATTTAGAGAAAATTAGCCCTGGTCTTGAACAACTCATTGCTTTTGGTGCTGGTTGGGCATTGAGTGGTGATGTTGTTAATAGAGATGTGCCCCCTGACTTAGTAAGAGAATGGGAACGTGCTATTAATCGCCAAGCCTCTGAAGGAGAAAAACGTAGGCTTGAACGAAAAATTAGAAGTAGGCTCCGAAAATCAGATAATGATGTGTTAGAACCATTAAATGAATACTTTTTAGATAAAGACCATGCTCCAGTGCCTCCACGCATTGGTTTAATGTGGGATGCTGTTAAGCATAGATGGACTCGTCCAGAACGGATAGGCCGTACTGTATGGGAATTATCTGGACATAAACGTATACGTGGTACTGGTACAGGTGCCCATGAAAGAAGCACTAAAACAGGTGGGTCTGGTGGACGAGGAGCGGGTTCTGTAGAAGCAGGAAGACGATTCAAGAGTACTGCTGATTCTGGTAAGCTAAACGTACATGATGGTGGCAAGAAGATTGGCAGTAAGGGAGAACAGAAACATCCAGCTTTAAGAGGGTTGGCAGCATTTAAGAAAAATCCAGCGGGTGCTAAGAAAAAGAAGAAGTAGGAGGATATTATGCCTAGAAAGAAGAAAGAAACAGTTGTAGAAGCCCCTGTAGCGGTGCTAGAGTCTGAAGTTGTGGTAGAAGAACCAGAGGTTGTAGTAGTAGAAGAAGTACGTCCAAGGAAGCATTTAGTCTTCATTAGAAAAGAATTACCCATACCTGAACTTAATACTATAGGACACAAGAAAGTGGGGTTAATTACCTATTGGGAGTCTACTGACGATATAACATATGATTATGAAGTAGGTTTTCAGATATATATGGATAATTTTGTAGGTAGGGATATAGATGTACAAGGTGGTAAATCAGTAGCACGAATCAATACTAGGGAGTGGTTTGAAAATTTGCCAATTTCACTATTACATGATGGCTTTTTTGCCTCTGAGGTGCAGAGTTTCTATGAAAATGAATGATTTTTTAACTAAAGATACCACTTATAAAGCAAAACAAGCACCTGTTTTTAACCTCAATAACGAGCAGAAGGAGACTCAGTTAGAGGTTAAAATCAAGGAGTTGGAGAGTAAGATAGGTGTTTTAGAGGCTATTAGAGTGGAAAAAGGCTCTGTTGACCGTCAATTAGAGACACAGACAAAGTTGACTACAACACACTATGAAACTGCTCAAGATTTGACTAAACAAGTATCTGATTTAACTATGGAATTACACGATAAACAACGGGTTTTAGAGCTTTCTGATGGTTTAAAGCAGGAAAACATTCGATTAGCAACAGAAAATGGAGAAGCTGTTCATACCCTTGCAAATCTACGTATGGACATAACTAAGAAAGACCAAGAACTAGGTATGCTGCGGAACAATGCATTTAATTTAGAGAGTAATCAACGGTCTATGATGAATGCTGCTCAACAAAAGGACACTTTATTAAGGGAATTAACTGAAGCTTTGGGAGAGTTGAAAGAACAACATGATGGGCTTACTAGTTCATCAAATGCATTAGCAAAACAGTATGCTGATGTATCTGAAGCTAGAGATAAATTAGATACAATCAATGTAAAACTACATGGAGATGTAGCTATTCTGAAAATACAACAAGAAAGTTCGGTAGCCCAGGAAAAACTTAATTTAGAGAAAAATACACAAGCTATCGAGAGGCGCATACGTGGAGAAAGCTCTAAAAAAATTAATGAATTAAATCAGGATGTGAATACATTGCACCGATTAAACGCTTATTATAAAAATGAACTAAGTAAACCCCAACATATGTCTGTAAGTGCTATTGCAAGACAGGAAGGTTTTAAGATGCCACTTGCTTCTAGTGCTATAAATTATAGAAAGAATAATTTAGGTACAGGACAAGCTACCTTACTTAAGTTTGGGAATAAGGAGAGCTAATGACAACTAAACCGTGGAGACAAGAGATAGAAATACTTCAAAGTTATAGTAAACACAAGGCATTTACTTATACAACCACCTCTGCAAACTCTGAAACAGTTGTAGACTTGGGGTTAGCTATGGAAGAGGTTAATAAGGTTTCATTTGTTGTTGAATTAGCTGACGCTTATGTAGAATTTGATGGGGATGCTTCCGCAACCACCATGCTTATTCCTCAAGATGAAGGGTATTTTGATGATGCCATCTATATTTCTAATAAAATTACAATTATGAGGGCTGGTTCTACGAATGCCCGAATTCGTGGGATAGCTTGGGGACGATAGTATGCCACACTTTATGAAACGAGGCCGAAAGTTCGGTTTAACGTCAGCTAGTCTTGATATAAATGATTTTAGGGAGGCTGCTATTGACACTGATTTAACTTCGGTGTCAGCAAACCATGACACATTAGCGTCTGCTAAAACTATTAAAGATTATATTGATGCAACACAAACCTTAACTGGCCTTAGTGACACCTCTATTGGTGGAACACCAGCCGATAATAATCATTTACAATATGATGTATCGACTAGTAAATGGGAGAACAAACCATACATTGATTTTGAGAAATTATCGTCAGCACCTGCTAATCCAGATACTGAAGAAGGTAGACTATATCTAAAAAATATAGATGCTGGTAACAACGCATTAGCTATTAAGATACAAAAAGCCTCTAATATCGTTGAAGTAGAATTAACTTCTCCAGGCGCAGTCTGTGGAGAATGCGGGAGTAAAGACGGAGCAAAAGACCCCACTTTTAATTTTCAAACTGGTACAATAATAGTAGAACTATATTGTGGACATAAATATGAAATGGATATTCCCGCTTGGAGGAGGATATAAATAATGGCAATTAAATATTTGGCTGGTAATAGACTTGTTTCTGACGATGCAGGAGATACTAAACCCACTCTTACGGCTGCTGTAGCAGGAACAACCTTCCTTGATGTAGCCCATGATTTATATCGTTGGGATGGAGACTCTTGGGAAATCGTTACTGGTAATACTCTGACTGAAGATATGTCTGGGAAGACTTTTACTGACTATATGTTAGTAGCGCAAAGAACAACTCCAGGCAGTTCTGTTGGTGCGGATAAGGGAGCCATTTATGTTAAAGCAGATGGTAAGTTTTATGGTAAATTTGAGAATGATGCTGAGATTGACCTAACTGTTGGTGCTGGTGCAACTACTTTAGGTGGGCTTTCTGATGTAACAATTAGTAATGATGCTGCGGGACACATTGTAGTACGAAACGCTGCTGATAATGGGTATGTAAATTTAGCATTATCTGGGGCTACTGGAACGACTGCTACATTGAGTGGTACTGCTACTCTAGGAATAACTACCCTTACTGCTCTTACTGACCTAGATATGACTGATGCGAACCATACGATTTTTGATAATATGTCAGGGAGAACTCTCACTATTGGAGCGAGTGATACCGCTATAGTTACTGGACAAAATCTTACGGTTACTGGAGATTTAGTAGTTTCAGGAACTACAACTACTTTGAATACTCAAACTCTTAGTGTAGAAGACCCACTTATATTGCTATCTAATGGAGCTTCAGGACTTGCTTCAGTAGATTCTGGTTTAGTGGTAGAGAGAGGGAATGACACAAACGTAGCTTTTGTTTGGGATGAGTCTGAAGATGAATTTGGTGCTTTTGCAACAAGTTCTGATGCTTCAGGTGCGGGTGGAAATATGAATGTGGGGGCTTATCAAGACCTACGAGTAGGTGGCTTAGTAGCTACCACTGGAGCTTTTTCAGGAGTGCTATCGGCTACTAGTAAGATTCTTGTAAATGTGGCAGATGCCACTAACGTTACTGCTGGTGCTGATGGTCACCTTCTTCATATAGATGCGGTATCGTTGAATGATAATACAACTGCTGAAGATGGTACAGCAGCTGCCTTTAATCTAATTAATATTGAAGCCCCCACCATAACGGTAGCCAATGATGGTGTCACAGTTACTAGGGCAGCTACGGTTCTTATTGGCGGGGCACCCGCAGATGGGGATTCAGAACTAACTATTACTAATGCATATGCCCTATATGTAGCTGGTGGTACTTCCCACTTCGTTGGAGCGGTATCTGGAGCTTCTTCAATAACAGGAGCTACTCTAGTATCGACTGCTGCTACTACTGCGAATAGTTTAGTTGTTACGACAACTGCTACTGTAGGTGGTACGTTAGGAGTTACTGGAGTACTTACTACTACGGTTGGGGCAAATATAGGTGGGGCTTTAGCAGTTACAGGAGCCACTACTTTAAATGGGGCTGTAGCATTAGGAAATGCAACAGGGGATGATATTACTTTCCCTGGATATATAGCTTCCCATCTATACCCCAAAACTGACGGTACCTATGATATAGGTGAGGCAAATGGGACAAGAGAATGGAGAAACCTATTTATAACAGGAACTGCATATCTTGATGCTATAGCTACTGGAGCAGCCATTGATACTCCTGCCATTACAGGTGGGACAGCGATTGAATTAACTGTTTTAAGTGTTAGAGATAATGCTGCAAGCTTTGATTTAGAACTTCAATCGGCTACTACTGGGATGGATGCAGATAGGGTACTAATCTTCAATGTAAATAACGTTGACCGTACTGTTTCCCTTGCTGGAAACGTCACTTTTGCTGGTGCTGTCACTACAGCAGGAGCGTTCATTACGTCTGGGGCAAACTCCCTGACTTTGACTACTACTGGAGCCACTAACGTAACTTTGCCTGTTACTGGTACTGTTGCTACTTTGGCTGGTAATGAAACACTAACAACCAAAACTATAAATAGCCCCAAAATTGGGACTGCTTTGTTGGATTCTGCGGGAGATGAAATGATAAAATTCACTCCTAGTGGTGGAACTACAGTAAATGAATTTACTTTCACTAATACAGCAGCGAATGGTTCCCCATCTATTGCAGCTACTGGAACCGACCCTCATATAAATCTTACCTTAAAGAGTAAAGGTACAGATGGAGTTATCATAGCTAGTACAGTAGATAATGGAGCATATCTAGAGTTTCAACAAAAAGCTGCTCCAGCAACTATGACAGGGGGTGCTGTAGAATACGCTAGACTGTATCTTAAAGAAGTAGACACCAATAATAACGCATTAGCTTGTAAGATACAGAAAGCTGGTGCTGTGGTAGAAGTAGAGATAACGTCACCTAAAGCGATTTGCGGGGTGTGTGGTAGTAAAGATGGAGCCAAAGACCCAACGTATGACTTTAGCCGTTCTATGATGCTTGTAGAGCTTTGGTGTGGACATTCTTATGAGGTTCCAATGAATGGTTGGAATATGGTGAGTTAATATGGCGATAATCAGATATTCTGGTAATAGACTAGTTGCTTTAAATGGGGACACAAAGCCAACTTCAGGATTTGGGGCAACAGAAGAAGGCACCACATTTCTAGATGTGGACAATGATGCTCTGTGGCAATGGAATGGCAGTGCTTGGGAACAACTTTTTGTAAGTAGTTCTGGAGCATCTGAATCTTTTGCCATAGCAATGGCAGTCGCACTTTAAGGAGATATAAATGGCAACTGAATTTAAACGAAAAATTATGACTAATGTGCCTGTTACTGCATTACCCAATACAACTAATGACACTAGCACATTATATAAAGCTCCTGCAAATTGTGATACAGTAATTATAGGAATGCTTTTAACAAATACTAGTGGGTCTAGTATCACCGCTGATGTGTTACTCGCTTCTGAAGCTGGTACAGCAGGGCCAGAAGATGGTACATTGGGAGATGAAAACGTGTATATCATTAAAGGCGCACAAATACCAGTAGGGAGTGCTTTAGAAGTTATATCTGGAAAGGTAGTTGTTGCCAATACTGGTAGTAATGCTGCTACTGGAGATTTTGTCCAAGTTAGGTGTAGTGCTGCAAGTTCATTAGATATTATTATGAGTATATTGGAGAATACACCGTAATGCCATATATAGGAAAAGAACCTGAACATGGAAATTATCAAAGGTTAGATGCATTAACGCTTCCTACTGGAGTGTTTAATGGGGTTAGAACTGTTTTTAATTTAACGGCAGATTTAGTACCTGTATATCCTACTAGTCCTGCCACAATGCTTATATCATTAGGTGGGGTTCTTCAGGAACCTAATACGACATATACAGTATCAGGTAATCAAATTACTTTTACTACACCCCCCGCTACTGGTACAACTTTCTGGGGGGTATCATTAGGAGATACATTGGATATAGGAACACCATCAGATAAATCTGTAACAAGTGCGAAACTAGC